>Ga0209542_10006783_pt1 | contig 22140 bp, 21 predicted proteins | sample RifCSPhighO2_01_FD_184028 | JGI IMG/M metagenome (GOLD analysis project Ga0209542, IMG submission 184028) | Soil microbial communities from Rifle, Colorado - Rifle CSP2_plank highO2_0.1 (SPAdes) (version 2) | ecosystem: Environmental > Terrestrial > Deep subsurface > Rock core/Sediment ... | reverse complement strand
AACGCCGACTCACGCGGCAAGTTGATCTTCGGCTCACACGCGTACCAAATGACCATGGAGCAGCCACAGATGAAAAGCCAGTCGATACCAGCATGATGCTGGGGAACGACACACGCGTGACAGTGACGTGCAACGGGCAGCCGATCAGCCGCCGTTTGCAGCGGCGTATTGGTGAAACCTGTAATATCGCTAATCAATAAGAATTGTTCAATGAGCGATAATGAAAAAATTTTGAACATTGTTACATTGGAAATTGAACATTGAGTTGGTGTAACAATCGCCCTAACAGAAAGACCGGCAATCCCACCACACCCGTCCAATCCCCTGCCACATGCTCCACGAGAAGCTGGCCGGGGCCTTCAATTTGAAAAGCCCCCGAGCGGTCTTGCCAAAGACCAGTGTGTATCCACCACGTAATGTCATCATCAGAAATATTCGCAAAGTGGACTGCCGTGGAGCTCACACCGAAAGCTGCCTTCCCACTTGCATCAATAACATGCAAGGCGGAATGAACTGTAGAAACTGTGCCACGTTGCCGGCGAAGCATCGCTTCCGCCTCGGCTACATCACGAGGTTTTTCCAAGATCGTTTCATCATTGGCTTCAACAAGAGTGTCGCAGCCAATAACCAGAGCATGTGGCTGCTTTGCTGCAACATCTTCGGCTTTCAGCCGCGCTAACAGCTGTGACCTCCTCTGCGGATCAGTCTCACGGCACGCTGATTCATCCACAGCACTCGCGATGACCTGAAACTGAATGCCAAGGCTACGCAGTAATTGCGCCCGCTGTGGGCTCCTCGAAGCCAAAATCACCTGCGGTGCCTGTCCTGAGCTCTGCCGAAGGGAGCGCTGTCGAATCGCTGGCTGAGTCATAGCCCTATCATCGCATGGACCGGCAGCGTCCCACAGTGATTTACTGACTAACAGTCGGTCGCTCTACGTTTTCGCGGCGATTACTGCGGTCAAGCGCCTCACGCATTTGATTAATGCGATCACGGAGTGTTCGCTCCACAAAGTTTTTTTCTGCTGCCGCCGCCCGTTGATTCAAAAAGCCGCCCAGCTCACCCACGGTAGGGACGTCGGCATTGGCTTCAAGGAGTTGCTCACAAGCAGCCGCTAACGAACCTTTAAGAAAGCCGGGGCAATATCCACGGCGAACAAATGCCCGCAGACGAGCGCTCATGCGCTGGGTCACCTGGTCAGCTTGTTCCTGTCGTGCGCTAGTTGTGTCCCCGTCATACCCGTACTTGCGAGCAAAATCGATGTATGAACCAATGTCATTAAAATCCGGACAGGTGATCTCTTGGCCTTGATTGATATGCTCTTGGCACTGATTTAATGCATCTTCATAACCGCGGCGTCGGGCAGCAAAACGATCTCGGTCGGCCTGAATCGCCGTGCGAATGTCGGTCGTGCCTTCACCGGCGGTGACGCGAGCAGTCAAATACGAATCAGCCGCTAGTGGAACTAGAGTAGCCACGGCTAAGACGGCGATGCTCATGCGGTGTGAATTGTATGTCATTGTTATTTTCATTATAGCAGAGCCTTCAGCCATTAGCCATCAGCTTTTAGCTAAGGGCTGAAGGCTAATGGCTAGCGAAGTCCCGTGGCTTTACGCACGCGCTCCATCGTAATCGCAGCAATGGTACGTGCTTTTTGCGCCCCTTCAGTCAGCACAGACTCAACATCGTTGGAGCTGAGTTTATCTCGTCTGGTTTTCATGGGCGCAAAATATGCGCTCGCCGCCTGCAGCAGTTTCTTTTTCGCATCACCATATGAGAGACCCTTGCCATACTCTGCGGCGAGCGTATCGGCCTCTGCCTTCGCGAGGAAGAGCCGATGCAATTGGTAGATTGTTGAAGTCTTTGGATCCTTGGGTTCAGTCGCCCCTTTTGAATCAGTGGCAATCCGCATCACCGCTTTCTCAATTTCTTTTTCCGGCCCAAAGAGTGGAATCGTATTCCCATAACTCTTACTCATTTTTTGCCCATCGACACCCGGCACGACTGCTACTTCCTCACCGATGAGTGGTTCGGGCAGCGTCAGTGTTTCCCCAAAGACATGATTAAACTTGAGGGCAATATCACGAGTCATCTCCACATGCTGCTTTTGGTCCTTTCCGACAGGTACATGCGTGGAGTCATACAGAAGGATATCCGCAGCCATCAGCACCGGATACATGAACAGGCCAGCGGTAGCCGCAATCCCCTTTTCTACTTTATCCTTATAACTCACCGCTCGCTCTAACAGACCCATCGGCGTTACGGTCGATAAAATCCACTGAAGTTCCGCATGCTTCGGTACATCCGATTGCCGAAAAATAATGGTCTTCCGCGGATCAAAACCCACCGCTAGGTAGTCTGCAACTGCTTCACTGACGAGCGCACGGAGTTCGCTTGGATTCTGAATGGTGGTGAGAGCATGTAGATCGGCAATAAAGAAAAGGCTTTCGTTGGCTTTGGTCGCCAGCTCCAAGTTTGGACGCATGGAACCAAAGTAGTTGCCCCAGTGGAGCCGCCCCGAAGGCTGCATGGCAGAAAGCACGCGCATCGGGCAGAAGTATAGCAGGAGCTAAGTAGTGAAGTTCTCCTCATATAGGAGGTCTAGTGATTAAAGAGACAAATCAAAAAAGAATCGCGAAGCCTGGCTTTGCCAGGCTGGAGCGACTCCCTATAGGGAAAGGAGGGCTCATGGGAGGAAAACCGTAGGTTTGCCTTCCATGTTTAGCCGAGCGTGGGTGTTCCCAAAAGCATCACCATGCAAAACACAGTGATCAGCAGCATATGCCGTAGCAGCGGGCTTTGCTGCAATGGCACAAGGAACGTGCGCCGGAGGTTGGCAAAGGAAATACGCAGAACGGGCGGAGTCTACGAATGAGACCGAGCCTGTGTAGTGTCATTTTCCTTAAATATTGTATAATACATAATTACAATCTCTCCGATTTCCTGGACTCTGCACTTATTAACGAACGATCAGCCATTAAACTGTGTTTATAATCTCAAAATTGAACACTAAATGTACTCAATTTCTTGAGCCAGATTTAAGTTTTTGCAACATTTTTAGAAAAATGGAAGGCAGTGGTGCCTCAATATTGACTAGTTTACTTGTCATTGGGTGGGGAAAACTTACCGCTTCAGCGTGCAGAAAGAAGTGCCGCAGCTTGAATTCTTGCGTGAAAACACGGTTAAAGGGCTTGTTGCCATAAATATGGTCCAACACGAGTGGATGGCCCATGAATTGGAAATGCCGCCGGATTTGGTGATGACGACCCGTCGTGATAATCACGAGCACTTCCGAGGAGTTTACAAACCGATGCAGGACGCGGTACCGCGTCTCCGCCGGTACCTTTCCCCCGCCCCGCGCCGGCAGCGGTGCGCGAATCACACCTTCGTCTCGGGGCAGCCGGCCCACGACAAGTGTGTGATATGTTTTTTCCCAACCGGCGAAGCTACTTTCAATAATCGCCTTTTCGACTGGTTTGCTTTTGGCAAACACAACCACGCCAGAGGTTTCAAAATCTAAGCGATGGACAGCTCGTAAACCTGGATGATCTTTGCGCAGTAAATCAAACAGCGGCAGTTTGCCAACAGTGCCACTGCCTTTGACAACCAATTCATTGCTCAATTTGTTTACTCCCAATAAATGTTCGTCCTCAAAGAGAATCCGACTCGAGTGAATGTGCATAAGCAGATGCTACGCGTTGCCCGCAGTGACGTCGATTGATACCGGCAGTCTCTTTCTTATCGATTCGGGTATTTCAGGGATATGCACCCGTTTTTCTGTTGATAAAAAACGCTGAGCTGTTTCCAGGACGTCATGCAACCAGATGACCGTCGTGTAATCGTTGTGCCACAAAGGCACTTCTTTATCGACTTCCGCCAAGTCCAAAATCCTAATTGCTGGTTCCAAAATAATGAGTGCTTGTGTAAGAAATAGCTTGTCTTTATCAGTTTGGACACCCCGAGCCGCGAGGAATCGTAACTCTGCCCGATGGTCTCTGACCCATTGAACACCGCTCTCAAACTGAACGACATGCTCAACTTCGTCTTGAACCATTTGAGTGAAGGGGGCAAGCGTGTGCTCTTCAAGTTCATGTGACCTGCCCAACGCGGCGAACATTCCCTTGCCGGCATCACTCATGTTAACCATCATTCATATTTTACCATCACTTTGGTGGATGTAAAGGTTCACTTAACAGCTTACGGACTGCCTCTTTTTTGAGGCGCTCCGCGAACTCCGGATCCAGCGCCAAACGGCTCTCTTCCGGCAAAATTTGGCCTTGGTACTTGCTGTGCGGCTTTAGATTGTAGGGTGTCTCCGCAGGGCCTGTCATCCGTTCAAATGCCAACTGGCACACCCGCATGCCCGGGTACAAAGCCACTGGCAGACGGTTGAGATTGCTAATCTCGAGTGTAATCGTGCCTTCAAAGCCAGGATCAACGAAGCCGGCCGTCGAGTGGACGATAATGCCCAAGCGCCCTAGAGAACTGCGGCCCTCCACGCGAGCGACCAAATCATCGGGCAATTTGAGCGTTTCTTGCGTGACCCCGAGGACGAATTCACCCGGCTGGACGATGAACGGCTCCCCCTCCAGCACCTCAATCGTGCGCATGTTGTTGATGAACGACTCCGGGCGCATCGGGTCAAGCACGGCAAACCGGCTATGCTCGTAGAGCTTGAATGTATGACCGAGACGAAGATCCATGGAACTCGCATGGATATGTTCAAAGAGCGCCGGCTGGGACGATGTAATTTTGACACGACCCGCCGCGATTTCCTTCTTGATATCGTGGTCAGAGAGAATCATATGAAGCTGGATAGAGTGCTAGCGTACACGAGCGGAAAAACCGCGCAAAGAAATTGCAGTTACACTTCATCTGCTAGAGAATGAAAATCCGCCATGCCCTTATCCGCTGCAGAAACTCGTAGGGAAAATAGTCCTGCTGACCCAGATAGAACCACCAATTTTGACAGTAGAGAAAGAAAGAGACGCCGCATTATTGAGTACATGATTAATTTTAACCGTATTACATACTACAAATTAGGCGCCGCTTCAGAACAAGAACGAGATGCTTTGCTTCGACCTATCGTAGAGCTTGAAACTAAAGATGTATCAAAGTTAGATGAAACCGATCTAAATAATTGGCTTCACGGTATCAAAAGTGGGTTTTGGGAAAGACAAATGGAATCTGCACACCAACTAGTCAGCGAAATGGAAAAACTACTGCATGAAGCTGTGGCAAATAAAGCCATCTCTTCGTCTTCCCGCGATAAATGGCTAAAAAATTTCCGGGATCCTGCTGTCGGCTATAAGCAAAAGGAATCCTTCGTGCGGCGAGAACTGCCCATCCGGCTTAAAAATGCGGCAGTAGTAGCCGGTGAGAGGCAAAAACTTTTGGCAGATTCACGGGTAAAAAACCTATCAAAAGAAGATTTGCCACAGCTGAATATACTCCTGAATGAAGAAACTTTTTTGGCTCTTCATTACAATGACCGATCTGCGTTGTTGAAAATGGCCAAGGAAAGCTTGAAAACAACAGGAAAGCCACACCCCTTACGGGTCCAAGCGGTTACGGTGCTACATCGTGCCGTGAAAGACGGAGCAATGAGCCAAGCAAACATGGCAGAATGGCTTGATCGTCTGTTTGATCGACCGCGGAGCGCTAAGGAAATTCAAACCATTCTCGAGAAAATTCTACCTACCTATATTAGAAACTGGACTGATGTTCGTCGTCGCTTCAATGTCATTGATAAGGTTCACCAAGCAGGGAGACTTCTCACCGGTTTCAAATTCGCAGAAGTGAGTTCTTTTCTCAATTGGCATTACGACGCGCGTCTGGCTTATGTCGAAGAAGCTGAGCGACGTCTTAATGAAAAAAAACCCAACAACAATCTGTTCGGAGACATTCGCCGTGAACTCGACATGCACGACTGGGCTTCCGCCGAGTACTTGATTAAAAAAACCCGCTCGCTTCCGCTCACGGATGAACAAAAACGGGATCTGCAATCTATGGAAACATTCTTGCGAACGCACCGCGCCGAACATGACTGGCAGCAATCGCTGACCAGTAAGGAATACGACGCGGAGAATGATCAAGAGCAAGCCATGAGTGAACTTCGTAGTATTTCCCCCGGTTTTTATGATTTAACATCTCAAGCCATAGAAAAGGGTTATGGAACCGTAAGCGCGTTATTCGCAGCCTCGTACAATCGTGATTGGGCATACAAAAATGGATACCTTAATGAATCAGAGGAAACTATTCTCCGAGAGAAAGCCAAGCAGAAAACAGAAAATGTGGTAAGACATGGTCATGGACGCAGTTATGAGAATAATTTTGTTCCAGGCTACGGTAGTTCAGCTATTCGGGATCACAAAAAAGGAGAAAACGCACCGTCGATAGTACATATAGGCAATAGCCCAGGTGCTCATGCCGCTTTTGTTGCGAAATGTGAAACCCAACAGGATAACACACTCTTCAAATATTGGACTATTTTGGTACCAACCTATTTGGACCATGCAACTCATGCGTACATAGTCGAAAATATAGGCTGGCGTATTAAAGCGGGCATGCGCGGAGCCAAGAAGACACCGAAGAAAGCTACCGATGCTCCGGCTAATGCAAGTTACTCGTTAGCGGCTTAGTGGATCAAAGACGTTGGTTGAACCCCGCCCCCGCCTCATTGATCGCTGTGGTAATGGCCTCCAGACTGCTGTCGACGCGCTGCCCATTCACGAAGAAAGTGGGGGTGCCGCTGACTCCGCGATCACGTCCTTCGTTGTATTCGGCCCAAACCGCATCTTTCTTAATTTCGGAGCGGAGACAGCGGTCAAACACGTCCATGTCCAATCCCAATTCTTTGGCCCAACTCGAAAGCTGTTCGATATTGAGCTCTGTCTGCTTTTCAAACGCCAGATCAACAAACTCCCAAAACTTCCCCTGGTCTGCCGCGCATTCGGCCGCCATAGCTGCAGGGAGCCCGTAGATGTGGATCGACTGGAGCGGAAAATGCCGCCATTCGAATCGAATATTTGCACTTTGCTGTGCCAGAAGCGGCAAGACGGTCTGCGTGTGTGCAGCCTTGCACGCCGGGCACTGCAGATCCCCATACTCTTCGACAATGACCGATGCGGTCGGGTTGCCTTTGGGAGGTTTACTGGACTCCGGCGAAATACCGGTAGTATCGATACAACCTGCCAGCAGCAAAGCAGTCAGGGCACTTACGGCAAATGTTCGCATAGAAAGCGGAGGAGATATGACCCTATAGTCGCAAAAGTGACCGCCTGAGGAAAGAGGAAATCATGGTTTCTCCTTCGCCGTATCGGGCTTCCATTCTATGATAGTGATCCGTTATGTCTCTCTACCGCACCTACCGACCGCAAACGTTCGCTGATGTCACCGGGCAGGAGCACGTTGTGACCACGCTCGAACAAGCCATTCGGCAGGGCAAAGTCGCCCACGCCTATCTCTTTGCCGGCAGCCGCGGCACCGGCAAGACATCGGTGGCGCGTATCCTGGCCAAAGCCCTCCTGACACGCGGCATCAAAGATGAAGTCATTCGGAACCAGATTGAACAAGGCGTCACAGATGGATCGCTCGTCGATCTGCTGGAAATCGACGCCGCCTCAAACCGCGGCATCGATGACGTCCGCGACTTGATCGAAAAAATCCAATTTTCGCCCGTTGCGTCCGGGGCCAAAGTCTACGTCATTGATGAAGCACATATGCTTACCAAAGAAGCCTTCAATGCGCTTCTTAAAACGCTGGAGGAACCACCGGAGTACGCCTTCTTTATTCTCTGTACAACCGAACTGCATAAAGTACCGGCCACGATCCAATCGCGCTGCCAATGTTTTCCGTTCCACCGCATTCGCACCGAAGATATTGTTCGTCGACTGCAGTACATCGCTGATTCCGAAAAAATCGTGATTGATCGTGAAGCGCTGCGCGCTGTGGCGGAACACGCCCAGGGCGGATTGCGTGATGCAATTTCGCTGATGGACCAACTCCGCTCGCTCCCGAAAATCACGCTGCCCGATGTCTCAAGCCGCACCGGCTTAAGCGGCCAGGAAGCCATCGCTCCGACCATCCAGGCAATTGCATCGGATGATCGCGGAGCATTGATTGAAATCGTGGCCAAACTCGAAAACGCCGGCATCCCGCTCGATACGTTTTTACGGCAACTGCTCGAGGCAGTTCGTCGAAATCTCCATGAAGCAGTGAACGCCGGCACAGCAACAGACATGTTTGAACAACAACTCGATACACTTCTCACCGCATTGCGTGATCTCCGCGCCGCGCCGGTGCCAGGCCTCGTCGCCGAAGCGGCACTCCTGAGTCTTTGCACCAGAACATCTACGTCTACGACCGTGGAAGAACCGAAGAAACGAAAAGTCAAAGGCAAGGTCGAGTCGTCTCTTACGGTAACGAAAACAGAAAGTGAGCCACCGGTTGCCGCTTCATCTCCAGCAACATTCGAAGCCAAAGAAGTGACACTGCAGAACATCAAAGAGGAATGGCCAACCGTTCTGAGTCGAACGACACCGCCTTCGGTTCGGATGTCGCTCAAAGACGCCCGGATTACAGCAGTCGATGATACGACAGTGACGTTGACCTTTGCGTCTGCCTTTCATCGCGATAAAGTCGCCGCCATCGATGCCAGTCGGACAGTTGAAGCAATCCTCACGGACATCTTTAAGCAACCGCTCAAACTCCATTGTGAGATCGGTGGCCCTAAGACTCGCATTAGCGCAAAGGAGGAAGCGGTGAATCTGGCCGAAGCAGCTGCCGAAATATTTTAACGCGCGATCTATGCATATCACTGATGAAAAAAAGAAGGTGCGCGACGCTATGAAGGAACGCCTTGAGTATCTGCCTGAGACTCAGCGCTCCGCAGAAAGCCGCTCGCTTTGCCGCCGCCTGCTCGAGGCGATTCCGGCAGGCGGCGTAACCTGCGCCTATGCCGCCATGCGCAATGAAGCGCAGCTTGATCTGTTTATTGAGGAGATTCTAAAACGCGGTGATGTCTTGTTTCTGCCTCGTTTCGAAAACACTCAGTTGGTTTTCCGACAGTGCATAGATCTGGAAAGTCTCATCAAAGGCCCGCTCGGCGTGCGTGAGCCACCGAAGGATGCCCCGCTACTGCCGCAAACCAGCGGGATTACGGTCATCGTGCCCGGGGTCGCCTTTGACCGCCAGGGAAACCGCTTAGGCCGAGGCAACGGTGGATATGACCGCTGGATTGCAGAGCGCCGTAAAAAAGACTCTGGAGTCCGCTTCATCGGTGCAGCGCTGGAATGCCAATTGATTGCGCACGTCCCAGCGGAGCCGCATGACCAGCATATGAATGAAATCGTTACGGCACGGGAACTGCTTGAAATAAACCGCGAGAAAAAGACCTAAGACACAAGACATAAGTTGCTTGTGTCTTACGTCTTACGTCTTGTATCTTGCAATCCCCTATGACGTATCTGCCTGCTCTCGCCAAGACTGATCCAACGATTCGCGACTTAATTATGGCCGAAGAGAAACGCGAGTTTGCGACGATTCGTCTGATTGCGTCGGAGAATTACGCTTCGCACGCGGTCATGGAAGCTTCGGGCAGCCTTCTGACGAATAAATATTCCGAAGGCTATCCGGGGAAGCGGTATTACGAAGGTCAGCAAATTGTGGACCAAGTGGAAAATTTAGCGATTGAACGCGCCAAAAAGCTTTTGGGCGCCGAACACGCCAACGTTCAGCCCTATTCGGGGAGCCCGGCGAATATGGCGGTCTACCATGCACTTCTCCAACCAGGAGATACGATTATGGGCCTTGACCTGCCCATGGGCGGGCATCTCACCCACGGCTGGAAGGTCAATTTCTCGGGCAAACTCTACCGCTCAGTCCCCTACGCGGTTGATCGCGAAACGGAACGCCTTGATTTTGATGCGATCCGGAAACTCGCCAAAGAGGTGAAACCCAAAATCATCGTCGCCGGCTACACCGCTTACCCGCGGACTATTGATTTTGCCGCCTTCCGGCAGATTTGTGATGAGGTGGGCGCATTCTTCCACGCTGATACATCGCACATCACCGGGTTAATCATTGGCGGTGTGCATCCCAATCCGTTCCCGATTGCCGATACTGGCATTACGACCTCGCATAAAACACTCCGCGGACCGCGCGGCGCGATTATCCTCAGTAAAAAGGAGCACGCCGAAGCGATTGATAAAGCGATTATACCGGGCCTCCAGGGTGGACCGCATAATAATACGACGGCAGCGATCGCCGTGGCATTGCAGGAAGCCTCCCAACCCGAATTTAAGAAGTACGCCGAGCAGATTGTGAAAAATGCCAAGGCCTTGGCTGAAGGATTGAAAGGTCATGGGTTTAGACTTGTAACGGGTGGCACGGATAACCATTTGATTTTGTTTGAAGTGCAACAGAGTAAAGGCATTTCCGGCCGCGATGCGTCGCGCGCGCTCGATAAAGCCGGCATCGAGTGTAACTGTAACACCGTGCCGTACGATCCAAACCCACCGTTCAAACCCTCCGGCGTCCGGATCGGAACGCCGGCGATCACTTCACGAGGGATGAAAGAAAAAGACATGAAGCCGATCGCGGATTGGATGAGCGAAGTGATTGAAAATCACACCGACGAGAAAATCCTCAGCCGCATCGCCGCTGAGGTGAAGGAATTTTGCGCGGCGTTCCCTTGTCCGGGGATTAATACATCTGTTTGGAAATAAGAAAACGGCCAGCCCCTGGGGGCCAGCCGTTTCTTGTTTGCTTCTCGTAACCGTCCGTTACAGCTCACCGCGTTTGCGGTTTATCCCTGTAGCCACCGGCACATCGAGAATTTCGCGCTGATTGGTACTCAACTTAACGCGCCCGCCCTCGCGGACGATCGTTACGGGTCCGGTCGGACGCATGTCCTCGCGTGACCAGAGAAATTCATCATCTTTGAACATGTACACCCCTTGGGGCGTGACACAGAGATGATAACCATCGCCAAGTTCAGAATCGTACCGAGATTTCGGCTGGACGTGTCTCAACTGAACTCGTTTTGCCGGCGGCGCCGGCGTCATCGTGGTCGCCATACCACTATCTCCTATAACTAAACTGGTTAAACAAAATATCAACACGAGACAGTCCTTGTCCTCCAACCAAGGTGCTGTGAAGTAAAGGAACAGAGAAGCAATCCTCAAACACGTTGCTTGAGGTTCCGGGATTTTATTCCTGAAGCTGAAACCGTCAACGGTTTGTTGCGTTAATGCTATAATCAATTTAATGCTTCAGAAAGGCTCAATCGCACCTGATTTTTCACTGCCCGACCAAGACGGCAAAGTTCACTCACTGCACGATTATCGTCGCAAATGGCTCCTTTTGTATTTTTATCCCAAAGATGGAACCTCCGGCTGCACAGCCGAAGCGTGCGGGCTGCGCGACCAATGGAGTGAGTTTCAAAATGCAAATTGTGCGATTTTGGGTGTCAGTAAGGATTCGGTTGAGAGCCATAAACAGTTTTCTGGTAAACATGACCTGCCCTTTCCACTGCTCTCCGATGAATCGGGACCAACAGTTGAAACCTACGGCGCCTGGCAGGAAAAAACAAAAGACGGTGAGACATACATGGGCATTGCTCGCATCTCGTACCTCATTGATCCTCAGGGGGAAATTACCGAGGTGTATCCAAATGTGGTTCCCGATGAACATGCGTCCGAAGTCCTATCCGATCTCTCAGAATGTCAGGGCGAATGCTGAACAAAAAAAGTATCCAGATCACATTCTGAGCCCTGCGGCCAGCCACTTTTCTTGAAGCGCCTCTAAAGAAGTATCACAGTGAACGTCCGCTCGTTCACACCTTCGTCTTGCAGTGAATATGGTGGTCACCCGGACTGTGACTCCCGCGCGTTCCGATTGCGCAGGCTATTTCCCAGTAAAGCGATAAGAACGCGATCGATTGAGTCTGCCCGACACATCTCCACCGCTCAGTGACGCCCTTGTATCGCATTTCCTCGCTGCCCCGCACCCATTGTGGTGCCCGGGGCTCGACGCTGATACTTGAAGGCCCTCTTGGCTCCCGGAAGGTTGTTGCACTCGCTGTGGCTTTTGCCGGCTGAACCACGTTGGTTCCCCGCTTCGCTACTCTATGAGTCCCCTCGGAGTCGGCGTGGCTACCATAATCCCTGCTTCCGAAACGAACTCCCTTATTTTCCTTTCACCCGGTGGTGAGCGCCCGGCGTTTTTGGTTTGCCTTCAGCTTTTTGCGGTTTTGCCGACATTTGAGAGTGATATGGCCGCTCGGATGCAGCGCTTTTGCTAGTGCTACGGAGCCGAAGCAATGATCGACAACCCTCTTCGTAGAACATCTTCATCTGATTCACTCTCTTTACAATGGCATGATAATGAGCAGTTGAAACATTGGTCTGAGCTTCGAGCCAAATCAGCATTTCACGATCACTTATATTGGCAATTTCCGTTGGTGAGTCGCGGTTGGTGCTCATTGAAAAGGGCTTTTGATGCTACCAGTAAATGGCGGTCACGCAAATGCTCTACTCATGTACACCTACACAATGAGCCGGTAACTCCCGTTTTATTGCGATTGCCTGATACACCGGGCTGTAGTTGTTGCCAGCGTTCCAGAATTGGAAGCCGCAACCGCCTGCGTCATAAACGGCTTGAATCTGGTCAGTTGCATTTTTCACTGTGATGCCATATCCCTGGATCCACGGCCGAAGTTTATGAGCTTGTTCGGGGCCAATGGCTTCGGCATACCCTTTGAGTGTTTGATACACGAGGTAGTACATCCGACTTATCGGGTGCTTGGCAGGATTGTAGTATGCCCCTTCGGCAAATGTTGCTGGATAAGCCATTGGCGAGATAACATCCACGAGCGGAGCAAAACGAGCAACGTCTTGGCCTAAAACAGAAACATTAACGTCGTAACCCCAACCAATAATGGCATATGTGCTAATGCCCAGACGTACTGACGGTGCTTCTGAGTCGATCAAACCGCGCGCCATGCGAATAAATGCCTCAACTTTGGCCGTTTTTTCTTCACGCGTCATCCCAATTTGCTGTGGTGACCATTCCGTTGGGAAGCGAATGTAATCAAAGTTCACTTCATCAACACCCGCCGCTAAAACATCGCGCAAGATTTGCTTATTGTATTCAAGGACAGTCGGATGCGACGGGTCAACCCACGTCTCACCGATGCGTGCACCGGTTTTCGGACTGGTAATCCGAAAATCCGGATGTGCGCCGGAAAGTAACGGGTCTTTGGAGACAATGAAGCGCGCAATGACATAAACACCATGTTCATGTGCAAGCTTCACGATTTCCGGCAGGTCGTACATAGGCCGATGGAGTTTAAATTCCTCAACTAAAGGCGAAGTCATCGGCATGAAGTACACGTTCGAACCTTTCACATCAATGACAATGGCTGATCCACCGGCGTCGCGCAGTGACGCGAAGGTATCATTCAGTTTTGCGTCATTCGCCGCACTCGTAGCTGTTAGATACACGCCTCTGGAAAACCGTTCTGGCGCGGCTCCGTGAAATCGCTCCAGTCGCTCCTTGATGTCAGCCAGTTTCTCTGCGTAATTCCACTCAGAAAAACGTAGGCGGTGCGAGCGTCTGTCCGCCCGCTCGCCAAATGTAATCAGTTGAGCCACCAACAGAGAGCTAACGGCAACATTCAAGCTCAGCGCACAAAGAAGAAAAAGTTTTCTGTTTTTGGTCATTACTGTGTGTTTGTGTACTCAAATCATAGCAGAAAACGCTTTTTATTGCGAGCGGAGACGGAACAGCTTTGTATACCCGCTCGCGTTCGCGGCGTTAAAGTACAAAGCACTGTTATATTCAATCAAATAATTGGGTGCGTCCGACCCGCCCGGTCTTGTGTTGCTCACCTGTGAAACAAGCGTGCCGTCGGTTTTAAAAAGCTTGCTCAAACCGCTGCCATTATTCGCTCGGAAATACAGCTCATTGTCAAATTCAGTCAGTCCTGTAACGGAATCGTTCCCACCACTAAAAGTATTGCTGACTTGAGTCACCGTTGAGCCATCGGTCATAAACAGCTTACTATTCCCATTGCTATCATTGGCAACGAAAAAAAGTTCATCATTGAATGCTATGAGTTGGTTCGTGGCATCATTATTATTCGTTACTTTCAAGATGGTTGATCCATCTGTTTTAAAAAGATTAATCTGGCCGGTCTGATCGGCGGCGGCAAAGTAAAGTTCACCATTAAAAACCAGCGAGTATTGCGGCACATCGGCATTACCGGGGCGCGTATTGCTGACTTGGGTGACAACTGAACCGTCAGTCCTAAATAACTTAGCGTGCCCGCTTGCATTATTGGCGCTGAAGTATAAGGCATTGTTGAAAACCCTCAGCCACTGCGGATTGTCGGGATTGCCACTCCAGGTTTCGCCAACTTTTGTTACTGTCGAACCGTCAGTTTTATAAAGTTCGCGGTGACCATTGGAGTTATTAGCAGTGAAAAAAAGTTCACTGCCAAAAATAGTGAGACCTTGTGGCGAATCGGAATTCCCAGACCGAGTGTTGCTCACCTGGGTAACAGTTGTTCCATCCGTTTTGTAGAGTTTAGAATAGCCACTGGTGTTGTTAGAAATAAAGAACAGATCATTCCCGAATGCTAGAACATTTGCAGGAGCATCGGAAAATTCTGATCCTCCCCGTGTATCACTTACTTGAATGATGTTCGTCCCATCTGTTCTAAATAATTTAGTGCTCACGTTGAATTTTCTGGCACGGAGGTAGAGCTGATTGTTAAAAACTGCCAGATTGACAGGGTCGTCAGGCCCGAACAACATATTGCTCACTTGTACTATATCTGCCCCGTTTGTTCGATAGAATTTTGAGTAGCCGCTTGCGTTATTTGATGCGAAGTAAAGCTCGTTATTAAAAATCATCGGAAACTGAGGATTGTCAGCGTTTCCTGGACGCGTATCGCTGATTTGCTCGACGATCCAGCTGTTCGCCGACAAAGCGTTACTGACTCCGTCATCCGTCGTAATACTGAAATCATCAGTAGTAGTTATCACATCCGTCTGGAAGTCGAAGCCGTCGACGTCGCAGGCAATGGAATCGAACGGGGCCATCACCGAGCACGTAGTTGCACCGTTATGCGTCACATCGATCGTCGCGGCTCGGGCCATCGTCAGATCAATCGGCGCTCCTGAATTATCAGAAATCGCAGGCGGCGAATTAGATGGCGTAACCGAAGCGTCAGACGGAGCTCCTGGCGTATTTGATGGCGTGAAACCAGCTCCCTGCGTCGCCGGCGGCGTATTGGTGGAACCAGCTCCGGCGCCGCTCGTGGCCAGAGGCGAGTTCTGATTCTGGGCGATATATGCCAAAAGCGTGTCGCTCTCAATCGTCACATTGTCTCCCCCACCCGAACCTGGCAATACGCCCAGATAACCGGCTTCGACGACGACTGAGTCGTCTTGGAGATAAATTTCATAGCCCAAAAAATCCTCGTCCGGTTCTGCCGGATCCCTTTGTACAAGGGCCAACAAATCGGTCTCAACAGTACTGAGCGTGTCCAGCCTGACGCAATTGGGATTACCGGTGACCCCGGCCGCGCAAATGGCTTTCGCATTAGCGGCACCTTGAGGAATGCCAACGGGCAGCTCGCCTGCCAGCTGCCCTTCGATAACGATATCGCGGAGTTGCCGCGCCGTCACGCGCCGCCGCGCGTCATGCGATGCCAAAAGTTGCTGTTGCGGGTTTAAAGCGACGATGACAATCGTCGACAAAGTCCCCATGATTCCGATAGCCAACAAAAGCTCCGCAAGAGTGAAGCCTTTGCGCGTTGAAGAAGGCATTAGCAACAGTGTAAGGCGGCGCTCCGGAGCTGTAAATCTCGCCTTTATACGCCTTGGCTGCCGCTTTTCTGCTTCTTCTCGATTTCCAGGAGCAGTGTCTTACTGGGTTCGGGGACTCCGCCCGTCGCGACGAGCTGCTTTTCCAGTTCCGCCATTTTGCTGGCTTCTTCACCTGACAATGCCTCACCGAGCATTTTGCGTTTGCGAAGAGCATTAAAGTCATTGAGAGACATTTCCCGGTCACGCCATTGGCGGTAGGCCTCGAGTGTCATCCCCTTCTTCTTGGCTTTCACCTTTTCCTCTTCTTCTTTTTCCTTCGCTTTTTCCGCTTTAACGGCCCCTTTTTTCGCTTCCGACGCCGCGGCGGCCCACCGAGTGATCTTTTCCTCGACGGTCGCTCGCTTTTCCGTGTACCGCTCGCGGGAAAGGCGCCGAAACGTTTCGATCCGCACTTCATCTTGCTTCCCTTCAGGCGGCGGCAGCGTGGAAACGGAAAAGGGTTTGCTGGCGGTTCCGTTCACAAGGAGGCGCGCATAGGCGTGATACTTCGGTAGACTCAAAATATCGTTCGGCGAAACGGCTTCCTCAAATTGTTGGCTGAGCAATTCCGCATCTTCCGAACCGATTTGGAAACTGAGGAGCGAGCCGACGTTGCCGAAGACGGCATCGCGCAACTGGGTGCTCTTTTCGCCGATGATGAGCTGGCCCACGTATTGGTTGGCCATGGTCAGCGCCAACCGGTACTTCCGTGCCTCGGAAAGAATGGCTGCAAATGAAGCCGTGGCAAAATTCTGGAACTCATCCACGTAAAGGAAGAAATCGCGCCGTTCGCTCTCGGGAATGTCCGCCCGGCTCATGGCATCAATCTGGAATTTGGTGACCAGCATGGAACCAAGGAACGCAGAGGTATCTTCACCCAAGCGACCCTTACTGAGATTCACTAAAACGATCTTGCCTGTGTCCATGGCGTGTCGAACCGACAGTTTCGTTTTGACTTGGCCGACGATGTTACGAATCACGGGTGTAGAGAGCAGCTGGCCGATCTTGTTTTGCAGAGCGGCAATCGCTTCGGTGCGGTACTTTTCACTCCAACCTTCATATTCATCCTGCCAAAAACTGCGTACCGTGGGATCTTTGACCGTTTCGACGACACTGCGCCGGTACGCGTTGTCCGCGTACATGCGCATGATGCCGAGCATGGAGGAATTTTCGTGGTCGAGCAGCGCCAGCAATGTATTGCGTAAGATATATTCCATACGTCCGCTCCAGGCGTCCGGCCAGAGTTTGAAGAAAACACTCATAAGCCCAGACGCAGTGAGCACACGCTGATCGGGGTCAGGGCAATCAAGAATATTAAAAGCAATGGGCCAGTCGCGGTCCGCCGGGTCAAATAAGACCACATCATTGCTGCGCTCCTTGGGAATGTTACGGAGAGCCGCTTCAATGAGATCGCCGTGCGGATCGATAACGCCGACGCCTCTTCCCGCTTGAATATCACTTGCGATCATATTTTCCAACAAGGTCGATTTCCCCATGCCTGTTTTTCCGATGATGTAGATGTGCCGGCGCCGGTCGTCTGGCCGAACGCCAAAGCGCCGGCGCTCGCCCCGGAACACGGCTTCGCCGAGGACTGTGACGCCCTCTTCATCAGCGAGAGGTAGATTCCCGGGTGGTTCGAGTTTTTTGCTTTTGACGCGGTCAAGATTGGGCGTCTGCACGAGATTCGTCGGCAAGTGCCAGAGCGTGGCGATTTCTTCGACTGACAAAACATACGGTCGCTCCCGAAATCCGACGGTCAGTGCCTCATTCTCTAAAACCTTACCCGCCGCAAACGCGTTACATTGCGGCAGAGCAAATTGGCGAAAGCTGCCGATCATTTCCTGGAGCTTCTGCTCTGCGCCATGCGTGGTTCCTTTGGACGAGATGACGCTCAAGCGGACATTCCCTAAAAACAGTAATCGATTGACCTTGTCATGCGCCGCCGACGCCGCGTTTTCGCGGTCATGGGAGCGCATTGAAGCCGATCGTAAATCATCGGGGTCCTCCGCCGGTCGCTCCCCCTCTTTTGGCAAAGCCATAAACTTGCTAAAACCCGGCCAGGCTCGGAAGCCACCCAAGAAAAAAGCCGGTAAGAAGAACGCCAGCCGCCGCCAGCCCCGGGCCAGCTGTAGGCGCGCGAATAACGCCGCGTAGGAAGTCGATGTGGAAGCCAAGCCTTTGCCCAACAATGGCAAAAAACGCAGCGCCCGGCGCCGGTAGCTCCCCGATAGGGGTTGGATCACGACCGAGACGTGGCCCCGCATGCCGGGATAGTCATAGTAGGATAGCGCCGCCGTAATGCCCGCAATGGAATCAACGTTCGTGCGCGTGAGTAAATCATCAAACTGCGGGTGGCGTTTAATTGGGAAAACTTCGGGGTCTGTGAGATGCAAGTCAACCGACATAACCGTTTCCTCGTTCGTCGGCGCAAAGGGGTCTTCCGTGAGGCGATCGATTTCAATCTCAGGATACTGAGCATACAGCTGACTTTCGGCCAATTGGAGCGCCCGTGCGCTGCCGCGCACAAAGAATGCAATGAGACCATTCGCCATGCCCATCTCCAGGCTGACCTGGCCATCAAGACCCCGGAGCGAATGCAGCGCCGCGAGGGCTGGTTCCACATACAGCGGTCCGCGCTGGGTGATTTTTTCGGCGCCCATTCCTTTGTTTTCAGGCGCAGCTCTGATTTGGAGTAAACGAACAGGCATGAGGCTAAGCGCCCGAACGGAGAAGGTTAGCAACGAGTTGCAGGGCAACCGTATTGTACGCGTAATCCATGCGCATGGGACCGAGAATGCCGATGACGCCTTCGTACTCGCGCAGTTTGTACTGGGTGACCATCAAACTACAGCTTTGGATCTGCGGCAGGACATGTTCTTCGCCGATGTAATACTGAACCGAATCATCAATATTCAGTTCTCCGAGCGTTTCCGTCAGTTGCTCCTCCAAGACTTCCGCAACTCCTGTGGCCAACCGCGGATCCGCTTGGAATTCAGGCTGGCGGAACACATTTGATAACCCAAGGTAGTACACGCGATCCTTGTGCGGAACAGTGGCGAAGGCCACGTCCGGTACCATGTGCGAGAGAAGCCCAACTGCGTCGTACGCGCGTTCTTGATCTTTGCGCTGCAAGTATTGGTTTTGCAGTTCTTGGAAGCGTTTTCTGACTCTCACTTCATGCTTTGACGGCTGCATGTACTGCTGCACATACAAGCGATACCCCTTCGCCGTCGGAATCCGCCCGGCCGAGACGTGCGGCTGGATCAGAAATCCTTCTTCGCTTAAAAAACGCATCTCATTGCGCACGGTGGCACCGGAAACATCAAACATTCCCGCCTCCAATAAATGGTGCGAACCAACCGGCGTGGCTGTCGCAATGAATTGGTCGATGATGGCCGCAAGAAGCTTGCTTTGGCGCTCGTTCATTGTTTTTGCAGTGTATCACTCGAGGGCTTCGAGTGCCAGAGAGTTCATTCACTTGTGCTCGCGAAATGCTTCTGCGAGCTCCGCGCATGCCATATTTATTTCTACAAGTTCTGTCTGCCGCTGATGCGATTCTTCCTCCGTTGTCGGTCGTCGGATGCCATACTCATTCAACACCTTCCATATAGCCACATTAACAAGCATACCGGTTATAACTCTCACAGGTTGTTGTTTAGCATTTCCTGCGAGTTCTTCCGTGTTTATTTGGTTAATTTGCACTGAGCGCCCATACCGCTTTCGTAAGTTAATTAACATCTCCATGACCTCAAAATCCTCGGTCTCAAAATCCTCTGTGGTGTGAGATTGAAGAGCTTCTTGCACTTCTGATGGCAAAATTTCTGTGCCCGATTCGTCACGTATCCTGCGGGCAAAAGCTTTGTAATCTTCAGTGGTAAAGTTTTTGTGTAATACTGTTTTTTCCAAAAGATCACGAGTATGAAATAGATATGAAACCAGATGATTTTTTACTTCAAAAAGCGTGATCGGTGTGTTCTTTGCCCTGGTAACTAAATCCTCTGGCAACATTACTCACGTAAAAAATGACGTTCATACGGTACCAGAGAAGTAACTAATGTCAACTATTCTTTGCTTCTTCTTTCCCGCGCCTGGCGCTTACGGAAGCGCTACAACTACCAGGAAACTTGGCGATTTTTTTCGTCCTTCAGCCAATCGTCCGGCAACGGTTCGGAGAGGCGACGTTCAATATCTTCTTTTGCATAGCGTAGGTACTGGTACATGTTTGCGTCCGTTTCACCTTTAACTCCTCTCTTCTCGTAATCGGCAATATCATTTTCGATGGCTTGTTTGAAATCCCGTAAGAGGCCTCGCTGCGAAAACCCGGCCATCCACGGCTGGAGGTCGGCTGACACGAGCTCGTGTCTCACGTGAAGCATATCAATGTAATCATTATTGCCATCATCTGCCACTGCCCGCGCCTTATGAGCGCGCCGGATGTTTGGCATGTTGCTCACTACCTTCTTTCCCTTTTCAATGGCTCCATCAATCAGCGGAAAAGACACCATTGTAAGAGCTGTCACATAGAAAAGATGACGAAGCCGAAATTTGCGCCAAGAAATTCGTTCCGAAACAGCTGCCGTTTCATTGAGTACTTGTACTTCAGGCTCATCTATAAACTTCTCCACGTGGCAAACTGTACCACAAAGACAGGAGATGTCAACTATTCTTTACTCTTCTTCCCCGCCGCCTGACGTTTGCGGAAACGTTCCACGCGCCCGCCCTTCAGTTCGGCCTGCTTCTTACCGGTATACACCGGATGACACAAGCGGCAGACCTCCACGCGCATCTCCGGAGATGTGCTCGGAATCAGGTAGACGCTCCCGCAGGTGGTGCAGGTAATTTTTGCCTTCGCGTGCATTTGCGGGTGAATCTTGTCCTTCATGACCGGGGGATTTTAGCGGAAGGTGGGATGGAGACAAGGAATTGGAGGGTTTTCCCCCCCCCATCCCTAACCCTTCCCCCAAAGGGGGAAGGGAATTATTGCCAATCGTCTTTGGGCATATATTCCCCTCTCCCTTTGGGAGAGGGGTAAGGGGTGAGGGATTACTTCTTCCCCACCTTCTTCTTTTCTGGTGCCGCTTTCGCCACTTTAGTAGGCGTCTTCATCTCCTTGCCCTGCTTGCTTTGAGTTCCGCCGAAGGGAGCTTTGTCGAAGGGCTCTTCGCCTTCCTCTCCTTCCTCCCCTTCTCCGCCTTCCGGAACCTCTCTATACATAATGACGCTGACGCTGGCGACTTTGTCGCGCGCGTTCATGCGCATAATGATGACGCCTTGCGTGGCTCGTCCAAGGGACGGAATGTCACTCAGTTTCATGCGAATGGTTTGGCCCTGCTTGCTGATACACACCAGATCACCGTCTCCGCCGCGCTCGCCGTCAAGAATCGTTCCGCCAACGATATCTCCCGTCTTCGGTGTCAGCTGGGCCGCCTTCACACCCATGCCGCCACGACCTTGGAACCGGTACTGTTCAACCGCTGTCATTTTGCCCATCCCGTTTTCCATCACGACCAGGAGCTTGCTTACCTTCGCGTCACGAATCGCCGCTGCCTCCACCACGCTGTCTTTATCTTGCAGCTGAATGCCGCGCACGCCGGCGGCGGCGCGACCCATGGCTCGGACATCATCTTCTTTAAACCGGATGGCCTTGCCCTTACTCGTCAGAATGAGGATCTCATCTTTGCCTGTCGTTGCCACCACCCACTTGAGTTCATCGCCCGCCGGAATTTTCTGCGCGATGAGACCGGAGCGGCGGATATTTTGAAATTCTTCGAGAGCTGTGCGCTTCACGGTCCCCTCCTTTGTCACGAGGAACAAGAACTTCTTGTCTTCGAGGAAAGCTTTGAGAATAGCCGTCACTCGCTCCTCAGGCTGCAGCTGGAGAAGATTCACAATGGCCGACCCCTTGGCGACACGGCTGGCCTGCGGAAGTTCATAGACAGGGAGGCTGAAGACACGACCGGTATTTGTGAAGAATAACAGATCATCGTGGTTCATCACTTGGAGCATGGACATGATTTCGTCGTCGTCCTTGGTGCTCATACCCTTCACGCCCTTGCCGCCGCGGTGTTGCGCGCGGAATTGGGCGGGGCTGAGGCGCTTCACGTAACCACCGGACGTGAGCGCAACGATCATCGGCGCATTCGGGATGGTGTCTTTGGCGCTAAACTCACCCACTGCGTGCGATACGACCTTGGTTCGCCTGTCATCGCCGTATTTTGCTTTCAAGTCGATAATCTCCTTCCTGATGACACCGTCCATTTTGGCC
>Ga0209542_10006782_pt1 | contig 22142 bp, 20 predicted proteins | sample RifCSPhighO2_01_FD_184028 | JGI IMG/M metagenome (GOLD analysis project Ga0209542, IMG submission 184028) | Soil microbial communities from Rifle, Colorado - Rifle CSP2_plank highO2_0.1 (SPAdes) (version 2) | ecosystem: Environmental > Terrestrial > Deep subsurface > Rock core/Sediment ... | reverse complement strand
CGCCAAGACGCGTCCGGGGCTTTTTACTTTTTTTGCTGCATCTCAACTTCTATAGTTCTTGATTCATCATTCTTAATTCACTATTCTTAATTCATGTCAGGGCACAGCCACTGGGCAGGGATAAAACATAAAAAAGGCGCCAAAGACGCGAAGCGCGGCGAGTTTTTTTCTAAACTTTTAAACGCGGTCGCCATAGCCGCGCGCCACGAACCAAATCCGGATTTTAACCCCCGCCTCCGCACTGCGGTGCAAACGGCCAAAGATAGCAACGTACCAAAGGACAGGATTGATAACGCCATCAAAAAAGCCAAAGAAAAACAGGACAACCTCGAGGAGCTGACTCTTGAGGCGTACGGACCTGGCGGCATCGCGATACTCATGGAAGCCGTGACAGACAGCCGCAACAGAACCATAGCCGAAATTAAAAATATTTTGGGCGACGTGGGCGCCAAGTGGGCGGAAGCCGGAAGCGTCCGCTGGGCTTTTGAACAAATGCCCAACGAAGGCTGGAAAGCTAAGTTTCCCCAAGCAGTTGACAACGAGGCAAAATCCAAGACCAAAAAGATAATAGAGACCCTCGAGGAAAACGACGATATCCAAAAAGTCTACACAAACGCAGTACTATAAACCCATATGGTTATCCTCGGCATCGACCCCGGCACGGTCCGCATAGGTTACGGAGTGATTAAACACGACAAAAATCCGCAATTTGTGGAATGCGGACTCCTAAAAATAAATACCGCCGACAATAACTCGAGAATCGTGGAGGCGGCGCGGCATTTTAAAAAACTGCTCACGATTTATAAACCGGACCTGGTGGCAATTGAAAAGCTGTTCTTCGTCAACAACCAAAAAACCGGCATGGCTGTGGCGCAACTCCGGGGGGCGCTCGTATTCCTCACGAGCGAGGCGGGCATATCCATTGCCGAGTTTGCACCCACGGAAGTAAAAAGTGCCGTCTCCGGATCGGGCTCGGCCGACAAAAAAGCCATGAGTAAAATGGTGCGGCTGTTATTGAAGCTGGATAAAATACCCGGACCGGATGATGTTTCGGATGCCTTGGCGATTTGCCTTACCGCCGCGTTCAATAGCAGAAGCATGTAGGTAGCTGCCCCCCAGCAAGGCTGCTCTTTCGCAGAGAGCATACCGGAGATTGTTTAAAAGTTCGCGAGCGAATAAAAAATCTGCTCTGACCACCTTGCTTAGTAGCTGCCTTTTCTTTTGTACAGCAACTCCAGAGAGCGCTTTCGGTCCCTCACTTTTAATTTTTTAATTAAGAGTGAGGTATTCTGCGAAAGCGCGAGAACGCAGGATGTATTCCGCCCACGCAAAACAATATCCGATGCTGATAAAAAGAAAAAGCAGCTACGCCACCTTATTTATCCACAGATGCCCGATAATCGGGGCTATTGACAGACTTTGGTGGCTTTATATACTATTTCCAAAACAAAAAAGGTCGCGCTAAAATAAACATTTTAATAATGACTGATACCGAGTTTAAGTTATTGTCCATGAGCTATAAGCAAAGCGGTTTTGGAAGCGATGTAGACATGGACGAAGATAGCGGTGTAGATGACGAGGAGGAAGATCTGGAAGAAAAAGAGGAAAAAGACGCGGAGGGAGACGACGATAACAGCAAAGAAGAGGAAAAAGCCGACGGCTGGAACAACGACGGCTGGGGTGACGAAGAGAGCGAAGAATAAAAGCCAAGATTTTTATATACAATTTAAAAACCCTGCTTTATAGGTGGGGTTTTTAATATGCGGGTGAGGGTTTATAATAAAAAGAACAACTAAATGTTACCGAGAAGGAGCGGTAAAAAAGGAAAAAGGGCGACGGTCAGAGCCATTGTTGTATCATCGGCTATTATTGTATTATTTTCGATTGCCGCTTTGATGGCTACAGCCGCTTACCTCGTAAGAAGCCTCCCGTCAGTTGACGACATCGCGAACCGTACGGTAGCCCAGTCCACCAGAATATACGACCGGACCGGCGAGGTTTTGCTCTACGAAATTCACGGCGAAGAGAAAAGGACTGTCATACCCTTTAATGAGATACCCCGAACGATGAAAGACGCCACAGTCGCCATAGAAGACAAAAACTTTTACAAACATTCCGCTTTTGACTGGAAAGCAACAGTGAGGGCTGTTTTTAAGGATCTCATAAACTTCGGTAAGGTCCAAGGCGGTTCAACGATAACACAACAACTGGCCAAAAACGCCTTTCTCTCCTCCGAAAAAACCGTAACCAGAAAAATAAAGGAGTTAATCCTTGCTGTTAAGCTTGAGCGTCAGTATACAAAAGACGAAATTCTAGGTCTTTATCTTAACCAAATCCCGTATGGTTCCAATTCATATGGCATCGAGGCCGCGGCAAAAACTTATTTTGATAAATCCGCTAAGGACCTGAATATCGCCGAGGCGGCGCTTTTGGCCGCCATACCGAAAGCGCCGTCGTATTATTCGCCGTGGGGTTCCCATGTGGATGAACTGCTACAGAGAAAAGATTACATACTGGACGAGATGATGAAGAACGGGCTCGTTGACGATGAGCAGAATAAAGAAGCGAAGACATTTAAGTTCAAGTTCGCCCCCCATACCGTTGCGATAAAAGCTCCTCATTTTGTGATGGCGGTCCAAGATTACCTAAGTAAAAAATACGGCGACGACATGCTGGAAAGGGGCGGTTTAAAGGTTACAACCACCTTAGACTGGAATCTGCAACAGGCAGCCGAAACAGCGGTTAAAAACGGCGCAGAGCGCAATACACAGCTTTATAAAGGCAAAAATGCCGCCTTATTTGCGGAAGACCCCAAGACGGGGCAAATTTTGGCGGTTGTGGGTTCCAAGGATTATTTTGATACCGAAAATGAAGGCAATTTTAACGTGGCAATGCAAGGACTGCGCCAGCCAGGGTCGTCTTTTAAACCCCTTGCTTATGTGACAGCCTTCGAAAAAGGTTACACCCCCAATACGGTTCTTTTCGACGTGCCGACCGAATTTGACACAACCGGAATTCCGAAAAAAAGTTACAAGCCGGAAAATTTTGACGAAATGTTCCGCGGCCCTATAGCTTTACGGGACGCGCTCGCGCAATCCGTTAACATACCGGCCGTTAAAGTATTATATCTCTCCGGTATAGATAATGTGCTGAAGACGGCTAAAGATTTTGGGATTACCACGCTTACGGAACGCAGCCGCTATGGATTATCTCTGGTTTTGGGAGGCGGAGAAGTTAAATTATCGGAAATGGTCGGAGCTTACTCTGTTTTTGCGAATGACGGCGTAAAACACGACCAGACGTTGGTTCTTAAAGTGGAAGGTCACGACGGACATGCCATGGAAGAATACCGGGATAATGCCGCCAAAGTTATAGAACCGCAATACGCAAGATTAATTAATAATATTTTATCGGATACGGAGGCGCGCAGACCTTTATTCCAAAACAGTTTCGACTTAACCGTTTTTCCGGGTTACGACGTTGCCTTAAAAACAGGAACCACCGATAACTACGTGGATGCTTGGGCTATGGGTTATACCCCGTCTATTGTTGTCGGCGTCTGGGCGGGTAATAACCACAGAGAGCCGCTACAAAAAAAAGGGGGCAGTATTCTGGCCGCTGTTCCAATTTGGAGCGAGTTTATGAATAAGGCTGTTAAAAATCTGCCGACAGATACCTTCGTTAAACCGGACCCTATTACTCCTGACAAACCCATATTAAGAGGCGACTACACAGCCAACAAACAGATCCACACCATTCTTTATTATGTCAGTAAAAACGACCCAACCGGCCCCGCACCGTCGGATCCCGCTTCGGATCCACAATTTTCTAACTGGGAGGGTCCTGTAATTAGCTGGGCAAGAACTAACGTCCCTGATTTTGCCGTTTACAACCAGTCTAATACAAATATAAACCCGCCAAGCCAAAACGATATCGACATAGTCATAAGCACACCACAAAACGGAGACTTCATAGACAGTAAATTTAACCTAGTTTTTCAAGTAAATTCCACTGACGAGCTATCCGAATTAGAACTGTATTTCAACAGTAATCTCCTGGAAAAAATAATTTTAAGCGGCAGCTCTTACTTCTACAACAAAACCGTTGAAGTCTATAATCTGGAAACACAAAATATGATATCAGTAAAAGTAACCACTAAAAACGGCTACCAAAAAGAAAGCCGGTTAATTTTATACAAAAAATAAAGCTGCACGTGGCAACTCCCGCTCCTCGGTGCTGAACCTCGGAATGAAGTATTATCCCTACCCCCCCCCAAGTTCCGTATTCACCCGCGGCATTACTGTCACGGCTTTCTGCAGAATTTATAAAGAATATCCTCAAAAAAACCGCACAACACTGTGCGGTTTTTTGAAGTCATTAGTTGTCACCCACCAATCACCAGTTATTGGTTATTCTTTGATAGGCATAAGAATATATGTATAGGAGTTATCGGAGGATTTTATCATAGCTGGTTTGGTATTTCCATTCAGACCTAAAATTATCGTCTTATCGGCAAAACATTTAAGTCCATCAAATAAATATTTCCAGTTAAATAACACATCCTGGTGTTCCCCTATAATTTTAGCCGGAAGAAGCGACTTTGTTTTTCCAAAATTTTTCTCATTGGATAATATTTCCAGATTTTTCTTTGTACTGTTAACGCGCAGCTTAACTTCGGACACGGAACTTGATACGGCGCCGGATAGTTTTAACGCGTTCATTAGTTCTTCTCTGTCTACTTCAATATTGGTTTCAAAAATTTTCGGTATAATCGCCTGATAATCCGGGAAGTTACCGTCTATCAACCGAGAAATGAGTTCGCAGTCTTTTGTTTTTACCATAACCTGGTTTGGGTCAAAATAAAAACTAACCGGCGTGTCTTTTTTGAAAATCCTCACAATTTCCTGCACCGTCTTTAAAGGGATAATATTTTTAAAACCTTCCTCGTGGTTGGTGTGAAATAAATTTTTTGATATTTTTTTTTCAGCCAGCCTGAAACTATCAGTACCGACCATGGTTATGTTATCAAGACTAAAATCAAACAAAACGCCGCTTATTTCCGGCCTGAAGTCGGAAAATTGTATCGCTGTGGAAACTTGACCCAATGCTTCATGTAAAATATTGGAGCTTATTTCGATATAATGTTTTTTGTTTTCAGTTTTTGGAATTATGGGAAATTCTTCGTGAGACGAGAGAGGAATCTCAGCTTCGTAATTATCGGCTTTAATATCCAAAACAGAACCCTTTTTTTCTATATTCAACCTCTCGCTTGTTAAGTTTGAAATAATGGAAGAAAGTAACGCGGCCGGAACGGAAACTTTACCTGGTTCTATAATTTTAGCCGAAGTGGTAACCGTAATACCCAACTCCAAATTAGTAGACGATATTTCAATCTCGTTATTACGCGCTTCTAAGAGAAAATTTTTTAATATAGGCAGGTTAAGATTTTCACCAGTGAGTCGCTCGGCGATTGTAATTATTTCCTTAAAGTTATTTCTGAGTATGATCAACTTCATAGTAGTTATAATCTGTATATATAATAAGAAGTTATTGTTATTATTGTTAGTAACTCCAAAAATGTTTATAAGTTATCCTAGTAGTTAATATTTCTTTGTTTAAAGCGGAGAATTTAAGAAAAAGTTTTAAAATTCACTGTGTATAAATTATGAATATCGTTCGGAAAAACAGTGTAAAAAGTATGGATAAATTGGTTTATCTTATTCCTTGTTTTTATTGACCAATTCTTTTATTAAAATAATTTTTTGGTTTAAATCGTTGTTTTTATTGATTTCCTGGTTGATTTTCTCATACGCGTGAATAGCTGTTGTATGGTCTCTTTTCCCCACGATTTCCCCAATATAGGGGTAGGATACATCTAAGATATCCCGAAGCAGGAACATCGCGATTTGCCTCGGCACTACCAATTCTTTTTTCCGACAATGGCCAATCAAGTCCTCCATCGCTATTTGAAAGAACGATGCCACAGACTTAACAATTTGTCCGGGGGTCACGTTCTCCGGTGCTTTTTGGGAGTTTTTCTTTATAATTTCGTCGATTAGAGCAACTGTGATGTTGGTTTGTTTTTTCTCCTGGTAAAAGAAAATAATATTTAAAATACCCTCCAATTCTCTTATATTCCTTTTTATTTTGTTAGCGATGAGATTAATGACGTCGTCCGGCAGGTCCCTTTGTTTTTCCTGAAGCTTTGTTTTAATAATCGCGACCCTCATTTCGTAGTCCGGGTAACCGACATCTGCCACCATACCGCCCTCAAAGCGCGAGCGAAGCCGCTCTTCCAGTATCGGAACGGATTGCGGCGGGCGGTCCGAGGATATTATAATCTGTTTATTAACTTCATAGAGTGCGTTAAAAGTCAGGAAGAACTCTTCTTCGGTTTTCTCTTTTCCGGCAATGAACTGAATGTCGTCAACAATAAGAACGTCGACATCCCGGTATTTCCTTTTCACGTCTTCCATGCGCTTCGCCCGTATGGCGGCCACGATATCGCTCGTAAATTTTTCCGAGCTTACATATTTAACTTTCACCTGGTTTTTGTAGATGTTTTTAATTTCATTACCTACGGCTTGTATTAGATGCGTTTTTCCCAGGCCTACTCCGCCGTAGATAAATAATGGATTATATTTTTTCCCCACATCCTGAATGACAGCCCGGCAGGCGGCGTAAGCGAGTTCGTTGGCTGAACCAACAACAAAAGAATTGAAAGAGTACTTAGGATTTAAGTTGGTCTCCGGATCTATTTTGAACTCCGGAAAAATAAGCTGCTTCTTTTCTTCCCCTGTTACCGAAGACGGATCCGGTCTCATATCCAAGCCATCCGCGAGAGTTTTGGTGTTCTGCACGATAAATTTCACGTTTTTAGTGGAATCATCCAGCAGTCGTATCGTCCCCAGTATTACTTTATTGTATTTGTTTTCCACCCAGGCCCTCGTGAAGTTATTGGGCAGCGCGACAAGAGCCATACCGTCTTTTTTTTCCAAAAGACGGCTTTGTTTAAGCCATGTCGCGAAACTTGCTCTGGGAATTTGTAACTCTATTTCAGAAAGAACTGATTTCCAAATTTTTTCCAACTCCACTTCCTCCATGTAGTTCATTGTAATTTTTCCGCAAACATTAAAAAAGACCCACTTTAGAATAACATGTTAATTAGTTGTGGATAACTTTAAACCATCGGGGACATAATACAAGACTTGAATTTTTCTCAATAAAATGGATAATATTTCTATGTCTCAAACTTATCAGCCGAAGAAGCGCAAGAGACGCAGGACGCATGGTTTTTTAAAACGCTCCAGAAGTCCAGGGGGGCGTCGGGTCATATCGCGTCGGCGCGGCAGGGGCCGGAAGAAACTGACCGTTTAGGCGCGTTTATAGCCCCCCTCCCTATGCTCTCAAAGAGGCATCGTTTACCCGGGTCGGTGTTTTCCGCCGATCTGGGCCATAAGTCGGGTAATGTTTTTAGGCCAGCAGTCAGAGATGGTCTTTTTAGCGTCAAAATGGCCCCAAGCCCACTTACAGTCACGAGGTTCGGGGTTATTGTTGGTAAAAACATAGATAAAAGGGCAGCCAAGAGAAATCACCTTAAACGGATTGTCTACAACTGGCTTCAGAAGAACATTGTTTATTTTCAAGGAGGAAGGGATATACTTATTATTGTGCTTCCATACGTGAAAAACCTTAGGCGCAACGATATCGAAAAGTCTTTATCGGGATTATTGTTGAGTAAGCTCCCACACCTATGAATATAGGTGTGGGAGCTTACTCCGCTGGTTTAACCGGTGGGAGAGTTTAACGTCGCGGGGCCGTGTTACAAAGAGCGTTGCTGGTATAATTAATTTAAAACTATCAATGATCGGATCTTTATTTAAGGAAATATTTTACCGCCCGATATTCAACGCGTTAATCGTCATATACAATTTTCTGCCGTTTAAGGACCTGGGATTGTCAATTATCCTCCTTACGATAGTAGTAAGGCTGATTTTGTATCCGCTTTTCCGTAAGTCGATGAAGCACCAGACCATCATGCAAAAAATTCAGCCAAAAGTGGCGGAAATACAAAAACAGCACAAAGATGACAAACAAAAGCAAAGCGAAATGCTGATGGCGCTTTACCGGGAACATAATATTAATCCGTTCTCCGGCATCTTTTTGATTTTTCTGCAGTTGCCGGTTTTCATAGCTCTTTACAGCGTTTTCGCGCAGACGTTCAACCAGGAGTCTTTCCAAGCACTCTACCCTTTCATAAGCGCTCCGGCGGGCGTGCACCAAAGTTTGCTGGGCTTGATAAATCTGCATGAATCCAGTATCATATTGGTTGTTGTAGCGGCAGTTTTCCAATTTTTACAAGGGTTGTATTCCCTGCCGCCGATAGTCCAAGGCAGGGAATTATCGGTCACCGAGAAAGCAGGGCGTCAAATGGTATATTTCGCGCCCATGATCACGCTTTTGATTTTCTGGAGACTTCCGTCGGCGATAGCCCTGTATTGGGGAGTGTCTTCGGCGTTTTCCTTTGTCCAGCAGCTTTTAATCAACAGGCATTTAAGCGCCGACGTAAGAGAATTGAAAAAATGAGTCCCGCTAGAGACAACCAATCTTATTAATCACATGATTCACGGTATTAAAATTAAAAAATGGTTTAAGCCGGCACAGCTGCCTATTTCGGCTGTCCGAGATGACCTGTCTCTAACGGGATGAGCAACACACAGGTAACAATTAAAAAGTTGATAGAAAACATGGAGATCGTCGGCTGCAGGGTTAACTTTGACGAGGAGAATAAGAAGGCGTCTATCTTTATAGACGACGAATTGCCATTTATAAAAAACAACCTGCCCGCTTTGGTGGAGCATTTTAATTTAATAGCCCAGCTTATCGCGAAAAAACAGAACGAACCGACGTTTTTTATAGATATCAACAATTACCGTCTGGAGAGGGAGCGTTTGATTACGGAGCTGGCAAAAGCGGCCGCTCGGAAAGTAGCGGCTACAAAAGAGCCGATTTCTTTACCGGCTATGAATGCCTACGAAAGAAGACTGGTACACATGGCATTGGCCAGTCATCCGGATGTAAAAACCGAAAGCGTTGGTTTCGCGAAGGAGCGCTATGTGGTTATAAAAATGGTTCCCTAAACTTGCCAATATAAAAAACCTTCGGTGTTATGCCGGAGGTTTTTTATATTTTTGTTTTAGAATGAAAATTGATATAAGTAATTGTCCTTTCGGTTTATAAACGTGAGTATGTTGCCGGATACCAGAATGTCGGTCGCGTCGAACTCCCCTCCCGGGTTGTCAATAATCTTTTCTGCCTTGCCGTTTTGAAGATCAACGCGGTAAAAGTCATCGTTAAAATATACCGCGTGTTTTAAATAGTCGTCCGGCAAATTAGCGCCATTCCGAATGTCACGTGGCACGGCGCAATACATATATTGAGGAGTACTTGAAACGCCGGATTCGTCAAAATAGCATTTATCGGGGAGGGTCATAAAATTTGTTTCAGCGGCTGTCTGGCCGTTCCCGTCGACTATTATATTTTTCCCGCTATTTGAAAAACTATATTTTAATCCCACGTGGCCGTCCTTGGCCCATTTGATCCAGACTCCGTTTTCATCTTCAGCCAGTGGTTCAAATATTTTTTCTTTTATTTTATATTTCCAGATTGAGCCACCCACGAGATCTGACGGTCTGGAAGAAAGAACGATTTCGTTTTTGGTTGGCCAGGATATTTCCGAGTCTACCGCAAAAACGGAAGCCAGAGTTTTGGCTGTTGTTTTTTTGGCTCCTAAATCAATCACGCCTATGTTACTCTGGCCGTTTACATTTTCTACGTATGCTATCGCAAGCGAGTCTGGCGACCACGCGGCTGACTCTATTTTGGTGTTGCTTAAGGGGTTCCAGACACCGCCTACGACGTCAAAGACGCTCCAGATAGGGTTTTGCCGTGAACCGAGCTTAATCAGAATTTTTTTGCCGTCGTAAGAAAAGTCGGCGCTCATTATATCACTGCCAATGGACGAATTGACTATGTCTGCTTTGCCATCCGCGATTTTCACTATCTGTCCATCGGTTTGTACGCCAGTAACCTCTCCATTCCCAAAGGAATAACCGATTAGCGCGGCATTTCCGGCTAATTCAATACTGCCCTTTGCCGTGTTTTGGACCGGATTTGTGACCGTTGTATTCACGGGAACAAATATTTTTTCGCCAAGGTATTGCCAGACAAAATAACCCGCTATTATGACCACGGTAATTCCGACAAAAGACGCGATGATCGTTAAAATTCTTGACATATTTTATATTCTACGGAGAGGTTATAAGATTTTAGTTACCTGACTGTGTCCATACCCCCTCGGGTATTGTCGGCGCGTTTACCAGGTCTTGTTCTTGCTCCCCCAAACTGACCAGCTTTGGATTTATAGTAAATAAGATTAAATAGGCCGCCAATAGGAGAATAAGACCCATAATTGCTTGCCAGATTCCGTCACGGGCATCCGACTGTACCGACGCATTACCAGCGGAGAGGGTATATTTTAGCCCTTGATACACTATCATAGCCAACGCTGCCACTCCTACAACCACCAACGAAAAAATAAAAAATTGTTGGATATATTTTTGTATGGAGATATTGCCCTTAACCTCCGTGCCCACCTCCATGCCGACCGTGCCTGGTAGCTTAGTTGTTATCGCGTAACCTTGGGCGTGGACAACGCCAAGCGACACGAAAGCCGATAGTATTAACGCCAAAAAAAATATGGAGGTAGACTTTTTCATCCCGTTAGAGACAGGTCATCTCGGACAGCCGAAATAGGCGGCTGTGCCGGCTTAAACCATTTTTTAATTTTAATACCGTGAATCATGTGATTAATAAGATTGGTTGTCTCTAGCGTGACTTACCGTGTTATGTAGGTGGTTTTACCGGTTGTCTGTTCCGCTATATGTTTTATATTGCGGACATTTACCGAGACGCCGACCGAGCTCAAGGCCGGGGCACCGGCCGGAATGTTCACGGTCAGTTTGTAGGGCTCGTCCACTTCTCCGGGTGGTGCCTCGCCGTTAATGTCCCAGTTGAATTTCAAGTCGGCAAGGGAATCGGCATTAAAATAATAGGGCAGTGCCGTGAGCCGGAGTGTTTTTTCCGCGAGAGAGCTTCGGTTATAGGGGGAATTTATAACTACCCCGGGGTTCACAACCGGAATGGTTACGGTTTTTGTGACTACGGCGCCTTTGTATTGTATGACCCGGATTTCAACATTGAGGGCTTCTCCGATATGCGCCATATTTTTGAAAGAAACTGTTTTTTTATTTTTCCCCTGGGCCAAAAGGTTGTCCTTGGCAAACCAAAAAACGGTGTTATTTGATAAGTCCGCCGGTTTGCCGTTTTCCATTATCTCAAAAGAAATTTCGACGGGAGTGTTCTCTGTTGGCAGGATTTTCCCCCGAAAATTAAGCGGTGCGTAGCTTGACGCTTTCCACGAGACCCAGAAAGTCGGCGCTGTCTGTGCTGAAGCGTGGCCATAGTACATGACGCCAAAGAGAAAGACCGCGAGTATGGAAATTTTTACGGGATTGAATGACATATATACTGTTTAAACAGCCGCTTACACGATTTTTGCCGCTTTCTTTATTATACCACTTTCTTGTACTTTTTTTAACACTGGGAGCTTTTCGGCTGTGTTCGCGATGGCGATAGTTATTATTAACGTTACCGTCCTTAACGGCAGCCAGCTTATGAAGACCACCCCGATTTCTTCCAGGATATTTCCGGCCAGAAAGTACCATGCCTTTATACCCTTAAACCAAAGCCAGATTTGCACGGTTATCCAGGTTATGAAGCCCCAAAAAAAGAGCGCGAAAAAGGATATCTGGCCCAAAACTGGTATCCACACCAGGAAAATGTTCAAGATTTCCAGAAGATCGCAGGTCGCAACCAGTAAAAACATTAAAATACCTTCCGGAAGCGATACCTTTGGTTTTTGCGGGCCTGTTTCTTCGGACATGGTTTTAAATATCTTCCTCCCCCCGCATTTTTAAGACCTCTTCGGGGTTGGTGGTTATCACCTTGTGTTCAAAATAAGATGGAATTATTTGGATGGCGACGTGTTTGAGACCCGCGAAGAATATGCCGCTTCCCACTTCCGCTTCAAGAAGAAGATTTTTTTCTATATCGGTAAGCGCGAATGTTTTCGCTACGATATCGACGGCCGCCGGCGCCTGTCTTAGGAGGAGCTGAAGAGACGAGTTGGTGATTATGGGTTTGCCGTAGGGAGAGCCGAGAAAATCCTCGGTGTCTTGCGTAATGGTCGTTACGCCCAAATAATATTTTCTTGCCCGTTTTACTAGGCTAAGCAGGAACGACGCGCCGTCCTCATGCTTCATTATTATCCAGGCCTCGTCTATTATCATTAAACGTTTTTTTAGTTCCGCGCGGATCATATTCCAAATGAAACTCAGCACTATGTACATGGCGATGGGGCGGAGTTCTTCCTCCAGGTCGCGGATTGAAAAGACTATCAGACGGTTTTTTATGTCTATGTTTGTCGGTTTGTTCACAAAACCGGCGAAACTGCCGTCGGTATATTTATAAAGTCTCTGGGCCAACTCTCTTCCGCCTTCCATATTTTCGAGAACCAGACGCAGATCCTGTAGCAGGGGCGTCTTGGTATTTGAGAAATCTTTATCCGGCACAATGCCGCGGGAGGCGTAAGTTTCGGTTATCGCCTGGTCTAAAATAGCATCTTCCTCCGGTGTCACTTTGCCGAGCATGAGTTTTACAAGGCCAGTTAAGCTCAAAATATGGGATCGGAGGATTTCTCCCGGCTCGTCATCTTCCGGTATGGGCGGCACGTCAAAAGGGTTAACGTGATGTTCGGAGGTGAGACCTATCTTGAAAACGCTTCCGCCTACCGATTTGGCGAGAGTTTCGTACTCGTTTTCCGGATCTATAACCATAACGTCGGTTCCTGTCATCAGGGTCCTTATTATCTCAAGTTTGCTGGCGTAAGATTTGCCGGCTCCGGATTTCGCGAAAATAACCATATTGGCGTTTTCCAGGGAAAACCGGTCAAAGATAATCAAGGTGTTATTGTGCCGGTTGATGCCGTACATAATACCCTTGTCGCTTGTGAGGTCGGTTGAGATAAACGGGAAAAAACTTGAAACCGGCCCGGAGTTCAGGGGGGTGTGGATGTCCAAGCGGTCGTAACCCACGGGCAGGCTTGATGTAAATCCCTCCATCTGCTGGAAAATCGCCGGTTTGGCGTAAACCAGCTTGTTTTCAAGCATTGAACTTATTTTTGCTTCAAGCTTGTTAAGTTCCTCGGCGCTGTCTCCGTATATGGTGATGTAAAATCCAACATTAAAAAATTTTTCACGGGCCTGCTGAAGGGCATCGCGAAGATTCTCTATATCTTGAAACGCGGTCTCGAGAACCGGATCGCGCACCATCCCCTTTTCGGTCTGGTCGTTTATGGATGCCTCAATCTGGGCCGCTTTTTTCCGTAAATTTTTTAGCGCTATGCCGGTGTCTACCGGATGCACGAAAATCGATATATCAAGGAGGGAGGCCATATTAATAATAGGATTAAGCCAGCCGGTTGATAAATAGCGCGGGTAAGTGAAAATGAAAATTGTTTTGGCGAATTTGCTCCCGATTTTAACGTAGTTGGCGCTTATCTCCGCGGCGGCCGGCGCTATTAAATTTTTTATTTCTTCGCTTTTATCACTCATTTTGTGCTGGTATATTAAGCCCCTTTCTTTCTACAGTGGACGGATTGTAAAGGTTGAAAAACAGTTCTATGAGTTCCTCGCGGTTCAGGGCCACGGTTCTTAAGCCGATGGCCTGGAGTCCGCTCACGACTTGGTCCACCCTCTGGTTAAGTTGGAAGAGATTTTTTTTCAGGTCTTCCTGGTTTAATGCTTCTGTCCCCGGCTTTCCGGAACTACCGCCGAGCGAGGGGAAAATTTTACTCAGGGTTTTTTTGTTGGGGATAACAACCGAATCATACGGTACTACCACCAGAAAGTTTTTGTTCATAATATCATTTTCGGCGACGAATGATTTTATGAATTCTTTATATTCGGCTATTTCGTTTCTAAGCAAGTCCTCTGATTCGTTTTCTTCCAGGTTGTCCAGATATTGCATGTAGCCGTCGACATTCAGTTTTCTTGAATGGATAACAATTTGCAGTGAAAAGTCCAGCGTATTTAGAAAATTCTGATAGCTGTAATAAATTACGCCTTGCTCTTCTTCTGATTTGAGCTCTACGTTTATGCCGGAAACCATGAGCACCTTTCTTAGCCCACCGCCCTTAAGAACCAGAGCATCCTCGGCGATGTAGTCTATGTCAACAAATTCTTGGGTTGAAGTGGATTCTTTCTTGGGCATTGGTTTAATTATAAACTAACTAATAACTTATAACTAATAACTTATAACGCAAAATTTGCGGCTGGCAATGCGTTCTGTGGCTGTAAGTTGTTGGTTATAAGTTATAGGTCGTTGTTTCAGCGGTAGTCTACTCGTCTGGCTTTTTGTATTTCTCCGGTTGCTCTGCGCATTGTCACATACTCGGCTTCTTTGTGTTCTTTGTGTAAGGCGCTAGCGAATTTTTCTCTTTTGGGCAAGCTGGTTTTTGAGGTTGTGATCTTTTCCCACAAACTCTGGATTTGCCCACCTCCTACGAGACGCTTTCTTAAATCCATAACCCTGTCTTGCAAGCCCGATTCGGGCTCTTTCTTTGTCTCCGGCCTCGTAGGTTTTACCGCTTCCGGTTTTGTATATGGGACAGCGCTCGTTTGCGGAGCTTTGTGCGGTTTTTCTGCCGGTATATTCGCCTGCTCGGTTTTTATGGGGTGGTATTCCGGCAACTTTGGCCACGGTTCTTCTTCGTTGGTTTCCTCGGGTGTTGTTTTGTCGAGTGGAATAGTCGGACTATACTCGTATTTCTCCGTCGTCGGGAGTTTTATTTCCGGCACGCTTTTAGATTGCCATAAATAAAGCCTCGGGTTCCAGAAATAACCAAGGGCGGAAAATAAAACTACCGGCAGCGGACGCCCGTGTATCTTTATAAAAGCGAAGCTTATTACTATGGCGCCGATTATCGTGGTTAAAAATAACCATACGAACATATTCGCTATAAAAAATATAAGGAAGCTTACGCCGGCGCCTCCGGCGATTATCAGGAACTGTTTAAGTGTCAAGAGGCCGCCTATCATCTTGTCCTCGGCCTCAATAAATTGTGGTACCTGGAATTGCATACTTTACGAAATACGAATAAGTGCGAATATACGGATACATTAATTTTACGAATATACGAATACAAAGACAACTCTCATTCGTAAATTCGTATTGGTTCTTATTTCGTAAAGCCCCCAAAAACTTGTTTATTTCTAACGCAAGTCAACTGTGTTTCCATCCAGTTTGGTACCGGTATGTGGCGTTGGAGTCGCCGGAACTGCGGGAGGTGATGGGGGTTTCAGGTTTATGGTTGGTGGGGGGTCGTTTACGCCATCCGGCTTGTTGGGCAAAGCTTCCTGCTTAGCCGGGGTGTTTGCCGGGAAGTTAATATTCGCGGGTTGCGGTACGCCGGATTTCTGCGACCGGTTGTCTTTTATAAAATCGCTCTCACTGTAATTCACTATTTTTTTGGGTGCTTCGGAGGTTGATTTTAAAACCGGCTTTTTTGGTTCTTGGTAAGCCGACTCTATTTCAAACGACGGCGATTTGGGGGCTAGCGGTATGGCGGTTCTTGAGACAGGTCGGTCGCCGGGTATGTTATTTGTATTTGACTGGAAGCCCGATCTTGAAACTTCCGCTTCTTTTACTTTTGAAATATTTACTTCTTCGTGCAGCATGAACGGTTTGTCCTCTCTGAGTTTTACGCTCTCGCCCTCTTTTTTCAGCGTTCGGAATGCTTCGTCGCTTTTCCACAGTTTTGTTGGGGGTGGCGTTTCCGGCGCGGGTTTTTTAATCTCGGTTCTTTGGGCGGCGGGCTCTATTTTAGGGAGGGGCGGAGGCTGAACAACTCTGGGTGGTACCACCTCTTTTTTTGCAGGTTCCTGGGCTGGTATGGAGATTCTGGACGGCTGGGTGGAAACGGGAGCTGTTTCGGCTGGCGCGATGGAGGGAACCCCTTTAACGACGCTAATGGTTGCCCTGGGTCCGGTTGTCTCCGCAGGCGCTTTGGGTGCCTGCTCGGTTATTTCGGAGACTTCCATCTTAACCGACGGGATATTTTGAGCGGGCATGGTTACGTTTACAGAAGGAGAATCTACTGTGTTTGTATCTATTAAAGAGATGTCAACGCCCCAGTCAAGGAGTTGCCGCTTCATCGGCTCCAGAATTTTTTGCGAGATTTCTTTGGCGAGCCCTCTGGCTGAAGATGGGCTTATCCCCAGCTCATTGCTTATGGTTTCCGTAAAATTTTTAGGCGAGAGATCTTTTACTTCAAGACGGAGGGTTGATCTCGGAATGACTCCGATTTTTCCACCAGTAAAATTAAAGCGCTTATTGAGCTCGCTTATTTTGTAGGTAATACTCTCACTGCCGAACCAATCCTTGAGTTCTCGCGGCACGTTCTGGAGAGCGTGCTGAAGCGGGCCGGTTCTTATGTTTTCAGATATTGTACTCATTGGTTATCCCCAAAGATTAGGATTGTTAAATATGTGGTCGCTCACTTTGTCCAATTTGTCACGTTCTTCGGCGGTTAGGGTATTGATTTGGTTGATGGACTCATCCACGACTGCGCGGATATTTGCTTTTTGGTCAACCGAACCCTCTTTAGCAATCCTTTCCAAATGTTGAGGCGTCAGGCCCATGGTCACGTGGAAACTCTCAGTTCCGTTGATCGGTCTAGTCGGGTCAAGCTTAAGGGACGTTTCTTCTATTTTATCTGCCTGCCCCGGCCTGACTCTCTTCATCGCTTTTGCTATAGCATCGGCCATTGTTTGATTGGGCGCCAAAGCTTTGGATGCCAAATCGGGCCGTGTTTCAAGAATTTTGCCCAAGGTACCCGTCTGCTGCGCAAACTTAACCAGTTTATCCAATTGATCCGGATCAATTTTGGCAGTGAGTCCCCGCCTGGCAATTTCCGCGAATATCGCCGCCGCTTCAACGGGATTTGTAACCGATGAAGCGCTGTTGCCGCGGTTGAGGGCGTCTTTATCGGTGATACCACTGAGTCCTTTTTGTCTCTTTTCAACCTCATCCTGTCCGATCTTTACCGCCCGGCCCACTGTTTCAGACAAACCCCGGAACGCTCTGCCTAAGACGGGTATAGTCGCGAGAGTGCTCACGCCCCTCTGAACGGCCGAAGTTTTTTCTCCGTCTTTTTCTTTTTGTCCGGCAAGTAGTGCCCGCTGGCCGGCTCTTCTTCCCGCTCCCTTTACCGCGCCTATCATCTTGGCTTGTCCCCAGCTTGCCGCTTTATTGAAGGCGGCCGCGGTATGGATGCCAAAAGAATTGGCCACCATAAGAGCGCCCCACATGAGACCAATCATTACGATCATGCTGGCTAAATCATTTGAGGGGGTCTGTATGCCGCCGGCATCTTTCATGGCAGCGGCTGCCGTTGCGACTTCCGGCCGTTTAGCAATGGTGGATATTGCCACGGCTCCGTTTAGCTGACCCACTCCTCTTACCGTCATAAGAGCCAGGTAAAGGAAGAAGGTGGCGGCAGGCGCAAAAAATGTCCAGCGTATGAACTCTCCCCACCATTTACTCCACCAACTGCCGCCCGGCGTGCCTAACCCCGGGAAGACCCATCCCAGCCAGGCAATGGGCGCGAGTATGAGTAGTATGGCGATGGCGATGAATCTTATAAAAAGCATTATAGCCACGCCTAAAAATGAAATGACTCCCAGAAAAGTAAAGAATGCCGTGAAAAATATGCTGCCAACGGCGGTTACCGTTGTGCCGAACGGAGTTGAAGCGGAAAAACCCCCTGCGGCTTCTGCTACACTATCCGCGCTCCACGCCTTTTGCGGCTGAAAGGCATAGGAGATAGAGGTCGCGAAATCATGCGTTGCCGAAAGCCCCGATCCGGCGGGGGTGGCCTTGTCCACGAAATATTGCGTCATGATGCCCGCCATGTCGAGAAATATTCCGGCTATGGTCAGGCTGAAATTTATCAAGACTGCCATCACTATCAGGCGCCACAGCGTCTGCTTTATCCCGTAAGTCTGACTGCGGATGATGGTGGAGAAGGCGATTAGTATTATGCCCAGCACAAAGCCCAAGTTGGCTATGTCTCTCACGATTACCCAGCCCACTTTTACCGCGCCTATATTCATCACTTGCGAATTTAAGGCCAGTGCAAAGTCAATAAGCCATGAGGCGAACAATATAAATACACCGGCGATGAATGCCATTATATAGTTCGCGATGAGAGCAATGAAAGATGTGGCCGCGCCCGTTATCCACGATATAAGACCCCAGCCGGTGGAGGGTGAATTTTTGTCTACGTAATCCGCCATACTGTTAGCGGGCTGTGGCTGGCCGCCACCACATACGCACCCGGTTACGTCGTTCCACTCGCAGCCAGATTGGGCATTGCAGGCATTGATCGCGTCTTCGAGTGCGTCCGCCGAGGCAACATTATTTGAATTTACAAAAAACAAACCAAATAGCGCTATGGCAATAAACAAAACCCAAACACATTTTTTATTTTTTAAAATTTCCGGCATTTTTTATCCCGTTAATAAAACACTCTTACCACCGCACTTGTTACGTTTGACGCGCCGCCCGGACCGAAGCACTGGATGCTAAAGGCAGTATCCGCAAACAAAGGGTCTGTTATTATCTGACCCGATATCGCTTTAGCGGGAGGGTTGGACCAACTTGCCGTTCCGCCGAATGCGGTACAGGAAGTGGCATATCTTGAATTCCATTGGATGCCCGTGGTTCCTCCTTGAAAAACAGTTGACCCGTCCCCGCCAAATCCGCCATAGTTAAAAACATCAAACGTGTTTATTGTAACCGTTGGCACCGGAGGAATCACTATAACATTCACGCCCACATTTATAACTCCGCCGCTTGCCATGTTGCAATCTATGCTATAACTTTTTGACGCGGTGAGCGCTCCGGTTGATTGCGACCCTGAAGTTACTATTAAATTTGATCCGAAACCACTTGTCGTACACAATGATACGCTTGGCGCGAGAGTCCATCTTAAAGTTGACGCTCCGCCGTAAGGTATCGGGTTGGGGTCGGCTGTAAAAGTTACGGGAGCTGAACCCGCTCCGGTTACGGTAACGTTAGTACTTGCTGACGCCGTGTCGTTTTGGCCAGTGCAGGTTACGGTGTAGTTTGTGTCCACAACTGGATAGTCGATGTAATCTCCGGAAGTTCGTCCGGCAGTATTAAATTGGTTGCTGGCGCAGCTCGTTGCGTTCACACTGCCCCAGTAGATATGGACCTCCTGTCCCGGGAAATTCGTCGTTGCTAAGCTGGTAGATATAAATGCCCGTACGCCCTGCGCTTGATTTGCCGCCAGGCAGGCGTCTTTGGCGCGACCCGGAGGCAGAGCATCGCAGTTAGAAAAGTTGTCATTGGGAACTTGGTTTTGGGTAAGGTGGCCGTTACCCGTAGAGTTTTGGAGGAGGTTTTGACTGAATACCGTATCGGTGTTTGGATTTGACGCGCCGGCGTTAGAGAAGAAACCCAGGAGGCCGTTAATGCCCGAGCCTATTAACTTATTTATAAAGCCGTCCACAACAATTGCTACAACGGAAGCTATTTGTTCGGCGTTTACTATGTAGTCAAATCTGTTGCCTACCGCCCTATCTACCGCGCCCGCGGCCAACTTTCCCGGAGAAGTAATTTCATATTCAAGGCAATTACCCGTCGGTTCGCCTGTTTCGTGGTTGAATTCTTCAAGCTTGCAGCGTTTTATGCCTATGAAGCCCTGGCTTGCCAGTCCTTCATTTTCTTTTGCTTTAGTCGCGGCGGCTTTTGAAATCGCGTCGTAATCCATTATTTGGATGATGTTACCGTAGTAGTTGTTTTGTGGCTGTATCATGGCGGCATAACCGGCGAGCCCCCCGTTCGCGAAGTTGTTGTAAAACGACTGTACGTTAGCGACTATTTTATCAAGAGTGCAGCTTATCTGCAGGTTAAGCGACGGATAATTCTGGGTGGGTGTCCGAAGGAAGTTCCTTAATGGCAGGGCAAAGGGCGCGCAAAGCTTTCCCGCGAAAAATGCTTGATCCACAAGGCTTATGACGGAATCACGCGCCTGCGATGCGCCTTTGGCGAGGAAATTAGTCCAATTCGTAACAAACTGCGGGCCGGAGGAATTGGCGCCGTTTATCCAGCTCATAATCTGGTCCGTCATCATATTCAGGACCATTAGCTTGAAGTACTCCAGCGCGATTTTAAAAACATACTGAATCCACCAGTCCAGATTAAAAATATCCAGGGTGTTTAGTGCTGTCTTGGCGGTTTCGAAAGCGGTTTTTATTGATTCGATCAATGTGCCGGTTGTTTTTACGGCGGTAATCTTTTCATCGCCCAAGAGTGATGGGTTTGTCTCAAACACGGGCACGGCGGCGTACGCCGTTTTCGCGGTTTCAACCCTCGGAGCTATCTCGTTTTTTGAGAGATGGATATTCAGCGGGAAGATGAACCCTATTAAGAGAAGAACGGCGATAAATTTTTTAAGATGCTCGGACATGAACTATAGGTTGTTTTTAAAGATATAAGCGGTTACATCCGTGCTCAAAGTCGAAAATTGCTTGTCTATTTCCGGCAAGGTTTTTATGGCTACTATGCTTGCCAAGGGGTCATCCGCTGTCGCCGCGATTTTTTCGTATAAATTTTTCTGCGCGGTGACGAGGGCGATTTCTCTTTTGTGGAAATCCGTGAGGTTGCTCGGTGTCGGTTGCGCGTATAAATCGGCAATGGCAACCGTATAGTGATCTACCAAAGTTTTTGCGGCGGCCAGAGCGTCCGTTTTATCCTGGCTGTCCGCTGCTTTTTTAAAATCAATGCCGGCGAATATCTTTGACGTGATTTCCAGTTGACTCCAGAAAAATTTTCTTTGGCTCGCGACGGAGTTATCCGCGGTGATTTTTATCCGGGAGTCTTTTATTTCGGAGGTTAGGCTCCGCCAGTCAAGGGAGCCGTAATTGTCGGCGATGAATTTCTGAATGTTAACTTCGTTCGGCATCGAAATAGAGCTCTCTCCCTGGTAGCCGGCTGGGCCTGATGGGTTTGAGGTTAAAACTTGTTTTGCCAAAAGACCGGCGAACGATTTGGTCAGGTTATTTTTTGAGCCTGATTCGGAACCGACATCATTATCCGCCGCGACCGGCACACTTTCGGTGCGCGGGGTAACGTTATTTTCGGAAACAGCGTTTGTAATGCCCATGGCAGTATCGTTGTGCGTGTCCGGAGGAGCGCTTTGGGTGTTTACCACCTCATAAACGTTGGGGCCTTTCCCGCTGTAAAAAATAAAAAACGCAAAAACGACGCCAACGGCAATAACCGAAAAGCCAACGGTTTTTTTGGCAGACTTCATTACCTTAAATTATACCACAATAAACCGCGTATGATGGAGGAAACAGGCAAGTGGATAAGTGGCAGATGTAGCTGCCTTTTCTTTTTACCAGCACCGGACGTTGTTTTGCTCCTGTGGCAAAACACATCCTACGCCCTCGCGCTTTCGCGGAATCCCTCACTTTTAATTTCTTAATTAAGAGTGAGGGACCGAAAGCACTCCGAAGGTTGCCGTACAAAAGAAAAGATGGCTACTAATAAGTAAGCTGGGTGTAAAGTGAGAGTATTGGCGAGTAAAACGCCCCCTCTCTCTATGTAGCGGGCAGGGTTGATATGGGGATTAGTGGCTATTAGCTGGTATGGCTTCAGAGATCTTTATTATAGTCGCCACATCCAGATTTTGAGGCCGGTCTTGTGGGTTAACACCAGCTTTCTTAAGTATTTCTGCTATTTCTTCTTTATTTTTACTCTCTTGTTTTTGCCTCTCGTTTTTTGTTCCTTGCTCTCTGTCCCCCGCCATTTGTTCCTTGCCTCCAAGTCCGTTGCTCAAATTATTTAAAATAGTTTTCCTCGGCTGTTTGAACAGAGTCTTTGCTGTTTTGTAATATTTGCTTCTTATTTTTTTGTATCTTGTATCTTGTATA
>Ga0209542_10006781_pt1 | contig 22147 bp, 27 predicted proteins | sample RifCSPhighO2_01_FD_184028 | JGI IMG/M metagenome (GOLD analysis project Ga0209542, IMG submission 184028) | Soil microbial communities from Rifle, Colorado - Rifle CSP2_plank highO2_0.1 (SPAdes) (version 2) | ecosystem: Environmental > Terrestrial > Deep subsurface > Rock core/Sediment ... | reverse complement strand
TATTTGGTAAATGTATTTTCATAAACCAAGTAGGTTAGAAAAGTATTTAAATAGACAATTTATACCGGGATTACTGGTAATTTTTTACTATTTAAATACTTAGTAGTGCACAGGGCTGGTACACATATACTACCTTTAACCTACAAGAGTGATAAGAAAAATATGATTAATTAAGGACAAAAACAATGATACTTATAATGTTTTATGAAGTTTCAATAAATATCTGCGGCTTAAAAGCCGCAGTATTTTTGCACGAATGGAAGTAAAATATACGTCCTGAAGGACGGGGTATTAAACCCATTCGATGCAATAAATGACTATTTTGTAGAAATGCAGCACAAGATAGCAAAATCAGGCGAGTTTGTAGATTTGAACAAAAATTCATTTTAAAGCTTTACAAAGAAGTGATTTTATGAAATATCTTCTTTTGCTTCTTGCGTTGGTTTTTATTGCTGGTTGTGTAGGTAGTCAAATGTCCTCCCAAATCGAAGCGGGCGATCAGATAGCCGTCGAATACACAGGCAAGCTACAGGACGGCACGGTATTTGACAGCTCCGCGGGACGTGCGCCCCTGGAATTTACCGCAGGCGCTGGCCAGATGATAAAGGGCTTCGACACAGCAGTCATCGGCATGAAGCAGGGGGAGAAAAAGACAGTCACACTGCCACCCGAAGAAGCATACGGCATGCCTGATACAGCTAATGTATTTGTATTACCACTATCCAACATCCCGAACGGCACCAAGGTAGGTGATGCATTATACGCAACAAACGGCCAGTCGGTCGTCTTAATTGCAGTTACGAACGAGACCGCGACAATAGACGCAAATCATTTTCTCGCGGGCAAAACCCTGATTTTCGACATAGAAGTCGTCAAGATTACGAAGAAATAAATATTATAGCAGATTGTAATGATAATGGAACTTTTATATGCAATCTGCTATATGGAAAGAACATTATGAAATGTTCCAATATCAATGTTCTTTACTATTAGTTGTGAAGAACCACTGGTCAATAGACCAGTGGCATCTTGAAGTTTATGAGCCACGTTATTATAGTGGTTCTTATGCTCAAACAGCGAAGCTGTTTGGCATGTCAAAGAACTTTGTTCTTTGCACACACGCCACAAACCATCAGTCAATAGACTGATGGTATTGTTACGTATAAAGAGGTTTTACTTCTTAGGCTTATTTCTCTTGTAGCTGTCGAATATCTCCTCGAACGATCTGCAAAAATAATCACGCGCATATTTTATCGCGCTCCTGCCGTCCGCCGTCAGTGAGTAGACTATTATTTTCCCTTTTTTCTCGCCCTTTATCAGTCCCTTTTCCTTCAGATCCTTCAGTGCCGGGTATATGGTACCTGCCTTCGGTTTGTCGCCACGGCGCTTGCCTATTTCCTCTGCAAGCTGATCGCCGTGCATTGGTTTGTTTGACAGAAGCCATAATATGTGAAAAGATAACAGCCCGCGCATGTCGCATCTTTGTGGTCCCATGATCATATAGGACACCCTATGTATTTAAATATCTACCGCCAATATATAGGACATCCAATACACATTTTTAGAAAAAGCTGTACCAAAAGAACGTTTCTTGATTAAACTTCTTTTCAAAAGAAGTTTAGGAGGGATAGATATGCAATGTGAAACAAGCTGTGAATGTGATTCAGGCGACTATTATGACTTCCTTGAAAAGAAGCTCATGGCAATGACGTTCTGGGCGCACAAGCAGGTGCTTTTCGACAAAATAAAGGAGAAAATAGCAAAAGAAGAAGGCGAAAAACTCGACAGGATAGCTGAACTGCTTGTAAGCGAATGGAAAAGCAACGCGGTAGCAGAAAAACAGCAGGAAGATTTCAGCGAAAAACTGAGAGAACTTTTTGAATAACCTCGAATAGGGCTGTTTTTGGGTTTTTTATTTTTAGTTATGATTATAGAGACAGAAAAATCCTTTTCGATTGGTGATGTTTATGAATATAGAACACGGCTCTGATGTGGCAAAAAAGTTCGTGACCAACGTAGGCCTGATTACAAGCACGGGTCAGCACGGCGACAACATAATGGCCGCCGAATGGACGTATCATGTTTCCTACGAGCCTGGACTGGTTGTTATCAGCTTAAGGCCGAGCCGCGCTACTTACGACAATATAGTCAGGACAAAAGAGTTTGGCGTCAGCATATGCGCTTCCGATCAGAACGTATTGTCGAGCATAGCCGGAGGCAGCAGCGGCAAGCATGTCGACAAGATAAAAGTCCTGAAGGAAATGGGGTTCGAGTTCTACAAAGGCAAGAAGATAGGCGTGCTGATGGTAGAAGACGCGGCCGCGAATATCGAGTGCAAGCTAGTGAAGGAAATAACTCTAGGCGATCATGTCATACTGGTCGGAGAAGCCGTAGAAGCCTCGGCCAGTGAAAAGCAGCCAATAATATATTCTGCAGGCAAGTACTGGAAATTCGGCGAGCATGTACAGAAACCTAGCCAAAATATCCTAAATGATATTGATAATCTTGTAGAAAAAAACAAGAAATGAGACTTTTCTGAATTAGTTTTCTTTCATAGGTTTACTATAGTAGATGACATTAGTTTTTATACAAAATAATGTCATCTGCATATAGCAGTGACATCATAATATGTCCAAATAATTGTGTCACATGCTATATATATACGGTCCTGCCCATTATAATTATTATGAAGTTCAAAGGTATATCGAAATTGGTATGGATAGTAGTGATAATAATCATACTAGCCGCCGTATACATGTACACTGGCGGAGTGTAAATTTCTTTTCTTTCTGTTGGCTAGATTTGTTTAGTATTTACTGTGTCAATGCAGGTTTCTGGGTTTAGAGCTTTGCACTTAAAGTGAACTTTCACCCCCGACTTTAGGTTCAGCTTCTTTACTTTGGGTGCAGAATTAGGACTTTAGATGCAACTACGACTTAAGGTGCAAAGCCCTTCGCTTGGTTAACTATAAATACAGGGTAAAAATATAATAGGAGATAGTGATTAAATGAAAGGTATCGAAGCCATAATAGCAGTAATTCTTTTGCTTCTCATCACAATCGCAGTAGTCGGATTTGCATTCATATTTTTCAGCAGGATAACATCATCGGCCGGAGCTGCCGCAGAAAATCAGACTGCTGCGCAGACCGCACAATTTTCCAAAAGAGTATCTGTAGATAATTTTAACGCGACGCTTGTTGCTATCAGAAACTCCGGAAGTGCAGCTGTAGGTCCAAGTGAGATACAAATCTATGTGAATGGCGCTCCAAGAACCTGTACACCGGCGCTGACGGTCATAACGCCAGGATCGGTGCAGGTATGCAACTTTGTCCCGGCGTGCAACCCTGGATCGACGTTGAGGTTGACAGCGCCCGGAAGCAGCATAGACACGAACTGCTAGACCAGAATTTTTTCCTATTGCAGCATTATTTTGCAGAAATTAACAGCCATATTAGTGGTATGAGTATCATAATCAGGAACGTTATCATTATTATTTTCACGCTTCTTTTCCACGACTGTGTGACGCCTTTGGCTTGGTGCCTGAAACCGAACATGAGTCCGACGAACAACCCGCCAAAATGCGCTATGTAGGAAACGTTTGGATCTACACTGGCTATGAAACCATATGCATTGTAGAGGGCGTAGGCTACCCCGAGAAGCGCCAGTGGTATCGGCACGACAAGCGGGTAAAACGACAGGTCAAGGGGCCTCACCAGCATACCGACGCCGATCAGCGCGAATATGCCGGCAGAAGCACCCACAGCTATCTCGCTCGGCGCATAAACGGCTAGCGAGAGGACGTCACCGGCTAATGCGCCCAGAAAAAATATCATCAGCATTCTTTTCGATCCCAGCTCCGATTCCACCGCCAATCCAAAAAATATCAGAACAAATATGTTCGAAATAAGGTGTTCAAATGACGCGTGCATGAATATAGAAGTAAAAAACACGTACGGGCGCTGCTGTAAATTGTCCAGAGAAAAACCATAGGTGTCGTAAGTCTCGGGCCCGTACAATACCGGATACGCGAATCCGGCAATGCAAAGCAGGACAAGAAGCCATGTAAATTTCATACTAATGTTGAAAGTCGAATAAAGTATAAATACACCTTGGCACCATAGTTAACTAGTGATAAAATGAAGGGTATCGAAGCCATAATAGCTGTAATTCTTTTGCTTCTGATCACTATATCTGTTGTCGGATTTGCCTTCCTGTTCTTCAGTAGGATAACGACAACGGCGGGTCAGGCAGCAGAGAATCAGACAACAGAACAATTGATACAATTCTCGAAGCAGGTCGGTATAGACGCCTACAATGGAAGCCAGGTAACCATTAGAAACACTGGAACGTCGACAATAGGCGCAACAGAGATCAGCATATACGTCAACGGTGCACCAAGAGTCTGCAACCCAGCGATGTCGAACCTGGTAGCAGGCTCTGTGCAGACATGTGACTACGTGCGTGGTGTCGGTGCGTCTGCCGCGTGCGGTGGCGGACAGAAATTAAGGGTAACGTCGCCTGCTAACAGCCTTGATGTCAATTGCTAAGCAAGAGAGAAATTATTTTATTTTTATTAAACTAATTTTTATATGTGTTTTATTTTACTATGCATCGTATTACGCTGTTATTGTAATGAATGTAGTCTAATACAGTTTGCAGTGAGCCAAAATTTATAATAAGTTTTATAATAAGTTCTTTCTTTGCGTTATAGTTCTACAAGGAAACAAACAATATATTATTTCCTTGTGAACTATATGTGAACCAAGTACTAACATGTCCAGAATCTTTACTTGGTTCACTATAAGGATTTCTTTCTTCTGAAGAAAGAAAGCTTTATTAAATCGCGACAGGGCTGCTCCCCGCATGCCAACTTTGTCTTGGACGTATCCTGACCTTATACAGCCTTTCGGAGTTGTCGTCAAGTATTATTGCAACGCCTTTCATCTTTGGCAGTTCGTTGATGTATTTTCCTATGTCATAAAGCAGATACGTCTGCATTATCGCTTTCAATGCATCAACATCATTTTTTGCTGTAAGACGATGGGATATTATCATGTCCGTCTGCGCTAATGCATCGGGGTGCAGTTTTTCTGGCCGTTGCGTCGCAAGTACAAGAGTTATCCCGGGCTGCCTGCCTTCTTTTACGATTCTGTTAAGTGCATCAGTCGCGGCGGTTGTTCCTTGATCCGGAAGAAAGTTATGCGCCTCGTCTATGAATATCCACGGCATCGGCGTCCTCTTCAGCGTAGTCATCTCTATCTCCGACAGCTCCTCCTTTCGTCTGGCCTCCACGCGTTGCGTGAACACTCTCTCGCACGCAAGGCCGACAAGAAGCGCGCGAACGTTCTGCGGCGTCAGGCTTATGTCGATAACAGTAAACTTGCCTGGCTCAAGTATGGAAGGCATACGTGACTCGCCAAATATGCCCCAGCCCTTAGCCGCCACAAGCATGTTTTCCAAGGCAGCCTTCTCATTTTCGAATTTTTCACTGCCCCTTATGGAATTTATTATATCATCGATAGTGTAGGATCCGGTTAATTTGCTAGTGGAGCTTTGCAAAAGTATTCCCAGTGGTTCGTTAGGGTTAAGCTCAAAAACATTCAGCCAGTTTTCCGTTGTCAATTCGCTTGGCGCGAAAGAAAACCCGGCCTCGTAGTCCACTCCAGCAGCCCGGAATATTCTTTCCTGACCCTCCGGCACATAAACGTTTATATCAAATCCTTGCTGGCGTAGGTTCCACTCCTTAAGCAATGTCGCATCTTTTTCCGACGGCGACTTCATAGTCCAGAATATTCCCTGCGTGTCGACGACAAGCCCGCATAAATTCTTCTTTATATGCGGGGGCAGTTTCAGCATCTCTTCAATAATAACCCCCATTGTGAATGAATTATGGACAATTATATCATTTGCCACAAAATTGTGATATTCAGGCACAGATATATCATAGACTTCAAACTCGCCCTCTAGAAGTTCCATTGAAACTATTTCGTCCCAGAATACGTCGGATTCTGCCAAAGTTCTCAGACCCCCGTTGTTTTCAATCTCTGCAATTTGCAATAACTTAGACCGAGAAGGTGAATATCTAATAGACTCTCTCATGGCCTTAGGGTATGCATAATTAAACGCCCTTCCAATGTTTGCCCAGTTTTTAGTTTTGAAGAAATCCCATATTTCCTTAGGTATCGTGTCTGTATTTGTATTCCTTTTCACTTGTTCATTTAACGCCTTTTCAGCACGTATTTCTTTAGCCCCATAAAACCCGATCTCATTAATAAAAGAATTTACAAATTCGCCCCTTATAACAAGTTCAAAACTATCAAATTCTTTGCCATTATATTTGATTTTTCTATTTTTCAGCTTCGATATAACGCCAAATCTAAGCAGGAGGTGTTGAACACTTCTTATTAATTTTTCTGATGATGAACAGTAACTAATCTCGTGCAACCCCTCCCTCAAATAAATGCTTCCATCGCAGCTAAAAAGTCTGTTCAGAAAAATACTCATTTTATCTTTAGGCAATCTGAATACAAAATCAGGAATAATTTTATCTTTGGACAATGCCCCATAAACACCTACTTTTTTAAGCCAAGATACGAGTGAATTTTCAAAAGTATGTTTTTCCGATTTAAATATATAACCTAATTTGTTCCTCTCAGTTATAATTGTAATAGGATCTTTGTTATAATGAACTGAAAATTCACCTTTTCTTTGATCCGCAACACGTAATGTGTTGTCAAATTCTATGACACAATTTTTAAAATCCTGAGATATTTTATTGTCAAAATTTGAAAATTTTATAACTTTATTTTTCCCATGTTGTCTTATATGACCTTCTGCAAGCAGATAAGCCAAAATTTTAACATTAGATAAAGGAGTTTTGTCATTGCCGAAAATACCTATTTTTCTAGGTGTTGCAATTCTGCTGCCTATTCCAAGTTCATTTGCAGGCTTCCAACCTTTTATTGTAAGAAGTGGATGTTCTGGAGTGAGCTTTATCTCTTTACCGCTTCGTAGTTTAATTTTAACTATCTTATCAACGGTTCTTTTATAGAATCCTTCTTTAACGGCTGTTGTTATTTTCAATTCGTCATTTAATGAAACAACATGGTTTTTATTTTCAGCCAAATCCTTTATTGGTATGCAACTTCCATCGGCTAGGGTAACCAAAGTAGACTCCGACAGACATTTTCCTTCTCCCCTCTTGCCGGTTATAGTTATTATATGCGGCCTCAGTACGTCCAGCAACACAGGTGTCGTGAGGTGGGCGTCCTCGCCGGAGCCCACGAGGTGCTTGCCCATGAACAGCGTTCCAGTAATGCCGTAGCGCTTTGTGTCCTCTTCGTCGCGTCCAACAACAACTTCCGGCATAATTGATTCAACTAAAAAATATATACACGCACCGAATTAATAGGCAAACTCGATCAGCCTATGGTATTGCATGTGCAGTTCCCGCCCCCGTCAACAGAACTGGAGCAGTATCCTATAGTATTGTCGCCACGCCAGCATAAAGCCTTATTCGCCTGCGCAGCTGCACTGCCTATCTTGACGTTTCCATTCACGCTGAGCTTCGCCGCCGGCGACGTCGTCCCGATGCCGACGTTGCCGGTGGAAGTAATAGAGAGTCGTTCGTCACTACCACCGTAAATCCTAAACCGACCATCTGCTGACATTGCCTGGAGATACCAAAGGAACGGAACCGTTCCATTCGAATTCGCTATCTCTAAGGCTACGTTGCCGTTACTTCCGGTACCAGTCGAGGCAAATTTCGCAATAAGTTGACTGCCTGACTGCAACAGATGAAGCAGCCGACTAGAATCAGGCGTCGTCCCGATGCCTACGTTGCCGCCGGTTGCAGTCAGTGTCTGAGTCCCTCCATTGGCTCCGCTCCAAAGTTCGACGCTATAACTTCCTGCTGGTTGTCCGTGAACCACTGTCGCTTCTCTTTGTAAGGCAAGTATTCCTCCGCCGCTCGCACCAGCCGAAGTTATTCTCGTAAGATCGGTATATTGCGATATCATTAATGACCCAATGCTATTTGAACTTAAACGAAACTGGCCACCCGCCACATCTAATTTTGTTCCCGGGCTCGTCGTCCCGATGCCGACGTCGCCCGCTTCTGTTATAACGGCCACAGTGCTCCCGTTGAAATTCTGGAAGGCGATGCCGTCCTGCTGCCCTATGACCATGCCCGTTATCGTCACGGGCGCCTTGAAAATCAATGCGGCCAGTTCTTTGATAGCTGCAATAACTGCGTCTGAAAATCCTGCCGTCGTGACCTTCACCTCTGACATCTTCGGCAAATCTGCCATCTGCGTCTCATTCAGCACGTAAGTGCCTATCTCGCCCGGGGCGAGCGATGATGGACCTGTCGCGTCGATTTTTCTGCCCGCCACGTAAAAGGTCGGGCTGGTCAGCGGTGAGCCCCCTGCACTCCTGAGGATGACCGTGTTCTTGTCCACCCCCACAATTTGAGGCACAACACCGACTTGCTGGGCTTGTTGCTGTACCTGCTCCTGCCCTGTTGCTGTTGCTGTTTCTGTTGTCCGCCCCAAAAATACGAATGCCATGCCGACAAGTGATATAGTAACCAGAAGAAGTAACACCGTCGCTATGACAGCAGTAATGCCTTTATGCATAAATATACTTTTGCACGCTACATAATAAAGTTTTTGTATGAACAAATAGTGCCATGTTTTAACTTTATACTAGGAATACCACCACCTTTAGACAGTGGATTCGCTTTATATGTTTATTTGTTCAAACTTCTCTAATGAAAATCGCAGATCTCAAAGACGGAACCGGAAAAGTCGATATCGAGGCCAAGGTAATCGAAAAAGAGGACACCCGCGAGGTCAACACAAAGTTTGGCCGCACTAAAGTTGCCAACGCCGTGCTCGAGGACGATTCGGGCACGATCGCGCTCACGTTGTGGGGCGACGATACAGACAAAGTAAAGCAGGGCGACTCGGTAAAGATAGAAAATGGCTTCGTGAAGGAATGGAACGGCTCTCTTCAGCTCTCAGTCGGCAAGTACGGCAAGATGACCGTACTTTAAACAATTTTTATTTGTGAGCAACAGTGAACCACATATAGTGAACCCACAAAAGAATCCCGATATGTATTGTGGGTTCACTTATAGCGCTCAAGTAAGTATAATATCCAGAATATTTACTTGGAGCGCTATAAGTAATAAGTTTTCTTTCCCCTTAAGGACTTTCTTTTCCGAAAAGAAAGGGCTTAGACCCTAACAAAACACCTATTTATTAAGTACCATTTCTTAATTATTACTGTATATGAAACCGATCTATATAGCAGGCGCCGTGATAATTGTAGGCATACTGGTTCTTTCTGTCTTGCCTAAATCTAACCTGCAAACGCGGGATGAATTGAAGAAATTTTCTTCTTACGACGAGTTGCAGCAATTCGTGAAAAATAGCGCAGAAGAGTCACAGGTTTACGACAACCTAGGATTGCAAACGAGAACAACAAACGGCGCACTTGGCGCAATGGCAACGGCCGAATCCGCACCATCGGCTTCCGGAGCGGACAAATCATTTGATTATTCAGGCACAAACGTTCAGGTGGCAGGTGTTGATGAACCGGACTTTGTCAAGAACGACGGAAGATATATTTACACTGTCTCAGGCGGCAAGCTAGTTATAATAGACGCTTATCCTGCAGAAACCGCTAAGATCGTGACGGAAATGGATTTTACAAATTCTTCTGTCAATAATATTTTCATAAACAGGGACAGACTGATAGTATTTGGTAATGAATACACATATTACCAGACTGACGAGCAGACACGCGAGCCACAGGCAGAAAAGATGATAGGAATTTATCCTATATACAATTCCCAGTCGGCATTCATAAAAGTTTACGATGTATCAGACAGATCCAACCCGATACTAGTAAAAAATATCTCGGCTGAAGGTTACTATTTCGATGCACGCATGGTAGGCGATTATGTTTACGCAGTCATAAACCAGCCCGTCTACGGCGGCGACGTAGTGCCGCTGCCTATTGTCAGGCCGATGCAGGCCGATTTTCCTGATATCTACTACTTCGACATACCGGACAGGTCCTATAACTATGTCAATATTATAGCGCTCAATACACAGGACGGCAGTTACGCGAGCAAGGCGTTCATGCTTCCTTCCTCGCAGAACATTTTCATGTCCCAAGAGAATATCTACCTGAGCTACGTGAGATGGCTGGATTACAGATATTTTTATGACAAAATTGTTGACGATGTGATAATTCCCATATTCCCGGAACTTACCGACAGGATCGATGAAATACGCGGATACAATATAAGCAGATATGCACAATTTACTGCAATAGATGATCTCGTAGAGAATCATTTGGGAGAACTATCACCTGAAAGACGTATTAGTGTAGAAGAAACCGCCGTGAAGCGTATGGAAGAATTCCAGGCAGAGATAGCAAAAGAGCAGCAGAAGACAATAATAAACAAGATATCATTAAGCGGCAGTGAGATAAATTATATTGCACAGGGCAGCGTGCCAGGCTATGTGTTGAATCAATTTTCAATGGACGAGCACGACGGATACTTCCGCATAGCTACAACGGTGAATGGAGGCGGTTTTTCTGTACAGCCAATTGGCGTAGCAACCGTGGGTTCTGTTGAAACGGTCTCAGCACCCAGTCAAGGAGGAGGCGGTTCAGGAAGTGCAGGCAGTGCTGCCAAAACTGAAGTGTCAGCAGAAATCATTGCAACCGAACCAGCAATAGCACCACCTATGCCGCCACGTACTCTTGAGTCTGTTAATAATCTCTACGTTCTTGACAGCAGCATGAATACAGTAGGCAAAGTTGAAGACCTCGCACCCGGCGAGAGCATATTCTCTGCGAGATTTGCGGGCGACAGGGCATATGTAGTGACATTCCGCCAAGTTGATCCGTTTTTTGTAATTGACCTGAGCGACACAACGAACCCGAAAGTGCTTGGCCAGCTGAAGATTTCAGGCGTATCAAACTATTTGCAGCCGGTCGACGACAACCATATAATAGGAATAGGGAAAGATGCCACGGATGAAGGTATGCTGAAAGGCTTGAAGATATCACTGTTCGATCTAAGTGACGTTGCAAACCCTGTAGAAGTATCGAAGGTATTGATAGGTGACCGTGGCAGCGATAGTCCTGCACTGTACGACCACAAGGCCGTGTTAATTGACGTGCAGAAGAACCTTATGGTACTTCCGATCACTGTCGCAGAAATAGACAGATCGAAATATACAGAGCCACTGCCTAACTGGGCATACGGCGAAATTAAGTGGCAGGGTGCATACGTGTTTTTGTTGGACAATTTGAAAATAAGAGGACGCATAGATCACGCAACCAACGACACGCAGGAATTCGAAAATTATTATGGTCAGTACGCTGTTAGCCGCTCATTATATATAGGAAATGTGCTCTACACATTATCAAACAAGCTTGTCAAGATGAACTCCCTCGATAGCTTGAATGAAATAAACAGCATAGAGTTGCCCGGGTACGAGCAGTTATATCCTATTTACTAGCGTCTTCTAACACCTTTAATATCTTTTCTTGTAAAATTATCGTGGAGGCTAGGTCGGCTGGGTAGCGGGCAGCTGTAACAGCCCTTTTGAAAAAAGCGCTGGCGATCGGCGCAGAAAGGGTTGCAGCAAACCATCAACCCGCTTTAGATGGGATCGAAGCCAAGGGGCGCTGTACGAAGTAAAGTGAGCCCGTCGTCAAAGCGTCGAAGCTCAGCCCTATGGGATTGTTATCACGGCGAACCTTGCGAGGCTCGGAAGAGTGCAGCAATAAATCATGGTAGCGGTGCTCAGAGGATCACTGGGTGGAGCAATGATTACGGACAAACTTGCTTTGTTTCGTCTGGCCACCGGCGGCGTGCCTCCATTAAACTTCTTTCAAAAAGAAGTTTAATCAAGAAATATCACGTAATATTCGAAGATAGAGTATATAGGATCACTTGTTCTTTTTGGCGATACCTAGACTTTTTCTTCCCAAGAAAAAGGATCGGTAGTATGAAAATAACCTTTACGTCTATTGAAGTCAAAGAAATCGTCTTATCGGCAATAGTGCTCTCGGTAGCGTTCGCAATAGCCTATTCCGATGGTATATTCAACCTGAACTTGTCAACACTACCCACGCTCGTCCTGTTCGCATTTATCGCAGTTGGTATCGGCTTCCTCGCACATGAGCTGATCGGGCATAAGATAGTAGCACAGCGTCTTGGTCTTCATGCAGAATATAAAATGTGGAAATTTGGTCTTGTTATAGCTTTGCTCTCCTCAGCAATTGGGTTTGTGTTCGCCGCGCCAGGCGCAGTTTACGTAAGCTCGCGCGTTGATTTGTGGGGACGAGCTTCTGGTGTATCAAAGAGAAAGATGGGCTTCGTATCGCTGGCAGGACCATTGGTGAATATAGGGCTAGCCGCGGTATTTTTCCTGCTGAATCTGCTGTATCCGATAATCATCGATGGCGTTTCATTGTTCAGCCTCGCAGTGTTCATCAACGTATGGCTTGGCATCTTCAACATGCTGCCGATACCGCCGCTAGACGGCTCAAAGGTATTTGCATGGGACAAGAGAATATGGATTGCAACGTTCGCCGTGCTGATAATGATGTTTTTCGCATTGTAGGTGATGATAAATTCCTGTAGAACTTCCCCTGAGTTGTGAAAAAATATCTGCAGATATGCTAGTTGAAATTTACAGACTGTTCTGCCAAGCTTACGAAATTGAATTTACTGGACGTGATGAAAGATTCATGAGGAGCAGCGGCGTGGATCACTTGTGTGCACGGGGGCTTGACTACAGGCCTTTTTACGGCGCTAAATTTTTCGGGCAAAAATCTGGACAGTCAACACGATTCTGGGGCTATGCAGACATAGAAGATCTTGGCGAATACAAGAATGACAGAAGATTTCAGGAATTGACCGAGGAATACCTCAGTAAAGCTCTAAGAAACCCGCCATGAAAAGAGTGTACTGATGCCAAGCCCGTCGTCAAAAGTATTGCAAATCACATCTTCTTTATGTACCCACGGCCAACTCGAAGTCAAGCGAAGCTTAACTTGAGTCGCCAAAAGACTTTGAAAAAGTCTTTTGTACGAAGCCGTGGGTTCGTGAGAAGATGGAATCCAGAATGCATTCTAGGACAAAAAATTTTGACTGAACATGCACTCCAAACGCTCAGCATCCTTCAGGGTGTTTCTTGTATTGTCCTGAGGCGCACTGCGTTGACACGACAACCTGCGAGAATGCGGTGCAGTTCTGTATGCTGACATTTTCAAACAATAAAGTTATTATGCTGCCGCGAGAGAAGCTTGTTATGGGCAGTCGCGTGGTAGTAGAAAAATTATGGCCCGTTGTATTTATGTATTGGGCAGATACTATAGAAAGCTCGTCAACTAGGCCGTCATTCTTTACAACTGCGCGTACATTGCCGCTGGTTCCATTAGCAATGGAAGCGTAAACGGATTCGACAAAGACCGAAGAACCAGAGCAGCCGACGCTCGTGTCTGTTCTGTTTGTTACAGTTTCGCGAGTTCCTGCAAAGAACGTGTTCAGCCATCCCGAAATCAGGGCAACAAGGCTAACGACAATCACGATAAGCATGACAGTGGCAACAAGCGGCGATACTCCCTTCATTAGCGAATTCATTTTATCAATTACTAAATTTGATGAGCCGCCTTATATAGATTTTCAGGATTACCCGCAGCTCGAATAAACAACTTCAGGGCCCTCCAGGCTGTCGTAAGCTGTTGACGGGCAGTTCAGGCTGCTGACCGTTATTAATTCTATCGACCTGTTTATCCCCGTGCACGTGGCCCTGGTCGTGTTGGAGACGACAAGCGCGTCGCCGACATTAAGGGTCTTCGTTTCGTTCAGGCTGAGAAGCGTTACAATGCCAGTCGTGTTCCTTATGTAAATGGAGTCTATCGCCAGCGTCTTCTTGCCTGAATTGACAACTGTAATAGAGGTCGTATGCTGCGTGCCTGTGGTGCAGTTGTTGTTGCACGTGTATGTCGCGTTCTTGATGTATAGGTCAGCGTACTGGCACTGCAGATGCGTCTGCGTAGTGTTTTGTATGTTCCTGGTCTGGCTCGTTGTCGTGGTAGAAAGCCAGCCAGAGAGCAGCGTCGAAACCGCGACCGTTATCACGATAAGCATCACGGAAGCAATGAGGGGACTTATTCCTTTCATATAACCAATAATTGTCTGGCTGGTATATATTACCATTTCACTGCATGGGCTTCCTTCGCGAACGCCAGTGAGCCACAGTGATAATAAGTTTTCTTTGCCCTTAAGGGCTTTGTATAATACTTCTTTTCCAAGGTTTTCTTCCTAAGAAAAGCTTAAAGAAAGAGGGCTTATCGGAAGAAAAGAGTCGCCGGATACTTCACGCAGTTTGACGCCAGTATCTCGATCTTGCTCGGCTTTGTTGTCGATGCCGTATTATACACCAGCCATGTTGTGGATGCCGGCGGAAGCGGGTCGGTAACGTTATAGTCAACCACGTTCAGCTGCTTGTTCTTCGTGAAATCGCCGTATTCTATCGAGGCTTTTATATTTGTAAGATTTATGCGTTCCGCAACGTTCCTTATTTTCAGAGTAACAGTCGTATTCGAAAATGCCAGAGAACTTATGTCTATTGCGCCAATACAATCAGCACCTACATTGGCCTCTTCAACCTTGCCGGCCGTAAACGTGGTCGCCCATGTGGCCATGACGCCCGCTATGGCCATAGTAACGGCTATGAGTAGCACGGTAGCAATAAGCGGTGAAACGCCCTTCTTGTTCAGAATCATAATCGCCTAATTTTTATTACCGTAAGTCATATATATACATAACCCCCATTGTATGATCAATGGGTTATGTTATACCGGAATATCACCACAAGTGATATTCCTTGTATAAAATAATTCCCACAGTCTGTTTACGGGTTTTTGAAAGAAATAAGATAAAATCTAAAACACTGAAATACGGGGTCTTCTCAAAAGTTGAATGAAGGCATATTTTTCCCGAAAAACTCTGTGAAACTAGGAGTTTGAAAGGGCAAAAATCTTCTTCACGCTCCGGTAAAGCGCTTTCTCCGACGTGAAAACCTTGTTGTGTATGAGAAATTCACGAATCTTACAAGTCGATGACAACGACAAAAATATACCCCAAAACTGCCATTCAAGTTTTATGATGTTCCGAAATACGACGCTAAATAAAGTATATATACTGAATTCGATCATAGATTACCTAGGAATTACGGGTATTGAAAAAACATATTTGACTATGTATATCAGTGCCATTGTTGTGATTAAAAATGAAGGGAATATCTCCGTTGATAGCGTCTGTGCTCCTCATAGCATTCACAGTTGCCATAGCCACGTTGATAATGGGCTGGTTCTCTACATTTACAAGAAGCACAACAACAACAGTCAGCAATACCACGACACAGGCGATCAGCTGCTCTGACGCACGCGTTTCTATACGGGACATTTACATACAGGCTGGAACCGTAGGCTCGCAAGTAGCTACGGTGATAGTTGAGAATACAGGCGGAAGTTCTGTCGGAGTCACAAATCTTCAGATACTAAACTCAACAGGTAGTGGATTCAGTACGGGGTTTGCGGCCGTTGGTTCGTTAAATAAAAGCCAGATAGTAAATTTTGTAATAACAGGTGTAGGGTGTGGCAGCTGTCCAAGTTGTTTTTCAAAAGCAATATTGACAACAAATTGCGGTGGGATAGGGGACACATTCACGAACACGCCTAAGTGCAGCTAAACATTATATACGAAGAAAAATAATTATAGAGAGGATAAGATGAAAAAAAGCAAAAAAGGAATATCTCCGTTGATAGCGTCTGTATTGCTTATAGCTTTCACAGTTGCTATAGCCACGTTGATAATGGGCTGGTTTTCGACTATTACAAGGAGTACCACAACTACGGTAGGTAACAAGACGTCAGAGTCTGTTGCCTGCTCTAGCGCACAGATAAGTATAGAGGACATTTACATAAGACAGTCTTTGTTCGCAAATGTCACCGTGATTGTGAAAAACACGGGATACGCAACTATAGGGATAAACAGCCTGCAGATATACAACACAACTGGCCAGAACTTCTCTACTGGGTTCATAGCGGCTACCTCTCTTCCGCCAGGCTCAATAGTAACATACAATCTAACGAACGTATCAATGACAACGTGTGCTGTATTTTCGAAGGTTATAGTGACTTCAACCTGCGGCGGAATAGCGGATACGTTCGATACTACGCCAAAGTGCGTCGCTTAAATGTGATTTATAGCTGACCAAATAAAGAGGCGGATACTATAATTTGGTTAGTGTGCTTTTTATTTGCAAATGATTTTCTGATACGGGTAAGGAGAAATAAAATGAAAGGGATAAGTCCGCTGATAGCATCGGTCTTGTTGATAGCATTTACTGTCTCTATCGCAACCCTTGTTTCAGGTTGGTTCTCAACACTCACTAGAAGCACAACCACTACAGTAAGCAACAAGACGTCAGAATCAATTAGTTGTTCTAACGCGCAGATAAGCATAGAGGACGTCTACATAAGCGCGGGCAGCGTAGCAACAGGAAGCGCACGTGTAATTGTCAAGAACAATGGCTACACAACCATAGGCGTAAACGGATTGCAGATATACAACACGACGGGGCAAAACTTCTCATCAGGCTTTTCTCCCGTAAGCACTTTCGATGCTGGGGCCATACAGACCTTCTCAATAGTCAACGTGTCCGTAATAAGCTGCCCGTCGACGTTCTCGAAGGTAATAGTAACGTCGAATTGCGGCGGAATAACGGACACATTCGACGGCGCTCCAAAGTGCCAGTGAGATTTTTCTTTGGTAAAGAAAAATCTCAATCAAAAAGAAACCTATTATAGCGCTTCAAGTAAACAATTCGGATATTACACTTACTTGAGCGCTATAAGTTGACCCAGAACATGTCCAGATTCTTTTCTGGGTCAACTATATATTTCTGGCTTACTGGCGCTCACATGAAGAATGCGAATGACAATGAGCCACCTTTTATAATATGTTTTCTTTTACAGTAGGGCTTTCTATAATACTTCTTTTCCAAGGTTTTCTTTTCAAGAAAAGCTTAAAGAAAGGGCTTAACCTATGTTCCTTACTTCCATGACAATAAAGTCAGCGCCGGCGTAGAGCTTGTAATAAATGTCGTAGTCAAGCGTCGAGTTTACAAAGGCGTGTATCTGGCAAACAGGAAGGTTCGTGCCGGCGTTGGATATTTCGGTGTATCCAGTGCCCGTGGCTGTCGAGTAGTCCTCGTTTATCACGACAGAAGAATTACCAATGAAGACCGTTACGTTGTTTGTTTTATCAACCAGTCTTGTTATCAAAAGATCCGTCTTCAAAGTACCGCTTGAAACTTTTTTGAATACAGCAGTTATCCTGCTGTTCTCTGCAACTAAATCATCAACGTCGTCGCCATTGCCATCCTTCTGCACGCAGTTGACGTCATTACCGGATATGAAGACAATGTTTCCTGATATGGATCTTGTAAAATACTCTACAATCTGTATAGATGATAGTGAAGAGAACTGTATCGCGTCCTCGCCCGGCACTGATTTGAAGTCCTTGGGGCTTGAGAACTTGAAAATACGCACGGCGTCCTTGCCCTCGCGTACAACGTTGCGTATATAATCGTCGATAGTCTGTAAATCATCTTGTGCGTTTTTTATGTCAGCCGTCTTAACCGTCCCGTCTATTATGGGCCGCCCTATGCTGAGCGCTATGCCTATTGAAATGACGGCTATCATTATTAGCACCACTACTGATAGTATTGATTCCATTTTACCAAGTCCTGTTGTAAACGCTTTTCGACCGTACAGTGATTCCAGTGTCCTGCAGTGTTATGTCGAATATAGCAGCCACATGATTCCTTGTGGAGCTGTTGACATATAGTTTTTCCACGGTCTCCCTGTTTTGCAATGTGTAATTAATTGTAAAGTTCAGGATCGTTTGCGATGCGTTGAACCTGACTGTAACATAACTTTTATCATTGAGGTTGAATATTTGCCCAGTCGGCGTTGAGTCCGTGAGGTTTATGACGCCGCTGATGTTGTTCTGGAGATAATTACCAATAGTGACTGAGATGTTATTCGTCGTGCCGTTGGAAAAAATGAACACATAAAGCATTTTCGAATCGAATTGTCCCCTTATATAATCGGAGAAATTAAAAAGATAGCTGGCGCTTGCATTCGGTATTGGCTGAACAGACGCCACACCAGCCAAATATGTAAACTCGTTCTTGACATTGTTCAGGTTGCGATCCAAGTAAGAAATATCCTGGAAAGCCTTCTCCTGTGTTAAGGCAGGCAGACTGAGAACGTTACGCAGTAGTATGACGCCGACTATCATGAATATCGCGGCTATTATGAACATCTGGCCTTTGTGACCAGAACCAAGGGTAAATATTGGGGCAGGTTTTTTTATGGCTTGTTTGTTTCTTGGTCTTTTTGTTTGCTTCTTTACCAAGTTTATTTTCCGGTCTGCTTGCCCTAAAGGTATTCCCTTGCCGTGGGGAGCAAGAGAAAGTCCGCGATCGTTTTTGCTAACTGCATTCATTACAATAACCAACCTTTCCCGATGTTCTCAGAATCTTGACCATAGCCATAACCTCACTTTTTTATTTACGAATTTTTCGCGGTATCCGCCTATGTAATAATCAACTATTATTATAGTTCTGTTTGACGGCAACGACAGTGAATTGCATGTTGTTGTGCATATGATAGCATCGAACCTGATGTTTCTCGGAAGCAATGCAGTCAAGTTTCTTTCCAGTTGCGTTATTCCCTCGGTTGCAACTATTTTCCTTAGATCGTCAGATTTGTCCAGATAAAAGAGCGCGTCGTACGCATTTTGTTTTATGATAGGCAGGCTGGTGTCAGCCTCCTCCGGGTTTGAGTTGAACACGAGAACTATTGTTACAAGTATCGCCGAGACCGCTATGAGCACCTCAAGCGTGTATATGTATCCTTTTTGATGCGAAGATGCCGCGTTTCGTTCCGAAGATTTATTTTTTCCCGTCATTTTTTCACCGTCTCTATTATGATCCAGATTCGTTCCGCATGTTTACCACGTCTGCACAGACAGCCTGCCGCGCCTTATGTGGCCCGTGCCGTTCTGATATAGTGTGTATCTCTGGAATGAAATGACATTGCCGCTGGGCGGGGGCGGCGGGCCGAAATTAAGTATCGTAGCGCCATTAAGATCAAGCAGTCGTATGCTGAAATCGCGCGGCATGCCCGTTGCATTCATCACACGGGTGTAATTTGAATTGTTGAGCAGCAGGATTGAATTGTATTGCACCAGAGGGAACGCCTGAACGTGGCCTACGGTCTCGGTTATGTTATCAACGCCGGATATTGTTGCGCTCCTTTCCGGGAAGTTCGAGTCATCGTCAAAATAAACAGTGAAGTACTTTGATGCTCCTGCCGTTATGCTCGTGCTGAATGTTATGACCTTGCCGTTTATGTTGTAAGGCACGACAGAGCCGTTCTCTTCGTATATTATGGTAGAAGGAACGTTGGCGGTGTATCCAAGATCCGTATAGTTTAATGTCACCTTTTCAGTTGTTATAGTCTCAACAGGTTGGGCAACCTTCCAAAACTGCGCCGTGTTATTGACTATAATATAGAGCTTGTATGCCTTGCTCATGAGCCCTATTTTGTCCAGAAGGTTCTCGTAAGCCCAGTGGTTGTATATCTCATTGCCGCTGAGAGATCTGTTGTAAATTAATACATCGTCTATACTCCCGTTGAAATATCTGCCGCTGCAGCAATTATCGTGAGCTATACGTAATTCGGTACCTGAATATTGAACTTCATGCGCAATGCTGTTTGTAGCGTTGAACAAACCACTTGAATTGCTCATGTAAAGTATTGCCCTCGAGGCATTAAGGCTCAATGCAACAAAACTCCAGTTTCTAACAGGGATAGTAAGATTGCTCTCAAAATCATAAGTGGCTTGACTATCATTATTCCATATATATGTCAGTTGTCCTGTTGTGTCACGATAACCGATGCCGATGGGTTGTGGGGCGTCACCAGACTGAATGATGCCCGTATACGGATCTGTATAATCACCATTCACCCATGCCATAATTGTTATTTCCGAAAAATTAATGTTCATGGCCGGAATAGAAATTAGATCGTTTATTCCGTCAAAGCTGCACCCTGTTCTAAACCGTCCAACAACGGCTGCAGAGCAATTTGCGCCGCTTATTGTTCCATTGTGCCCATATTGGCTGCTGTCAAGCGTTGAGTTGTCAAGGTGCAGTGCAAGAATAAGTGAGTCATTTCTTGAGTCGTACGGCCACGACAACGGCTCGAATCCGCGTTCAGTCACATCCAGCAATTGCTCGGCCTGGTCCGTCATTATACGCACAGTCGTCTTGTCACCTATATTGGAGAAATAGTTGGAGGTGAACTGGACAACAAGAGCAAACACAACGATGAAAACGCCGGCGGCGACTATGTAATCTATCTGCGTGATACCTTTGGCCATGTCGGAACGCACCGGTGATTTTTTTCGTATACCAACTGTAGCGCGTACAGATACGTGAATGGTACTGGGTTTTTTGTTCGGTTGCCTGTCATAAACATGAAGGTCACCACGGTGAATAAATCTTCCGAGAATTTCCCTTGCTCCTTTGTTGTTTATCATACTTTCATCATCTCGATTACATGGGTGCCGTTCGTGTACTTCAGATAAGAAAATCTTGTCAATCCACCGGAGGTCGAGCCTCTATACGCCACGTTGTAGCCTATCTTGCACGTCTCGTTAAAGGATTGAGGAGAGGATTTTATCAGTATTGATTTGTTGAAAAAATTCGCCGAATACTTGATGCCGGCTATTTTTTCGGGGATGTCTATATCAACGCTGCCGAGATTCGTGTCTGTCGACAGGTTGTAGCCGTCAGGCGCGTAGACCTTGTCTATGGCCGACTTCATTATGAAGCATATCTCCTTCACCTCGTTGCCGCCGACAACCTGCTGGTAGTCATTTTTTATCGAAGTCAGGGTGGTTACGACCGCATAGATGAGAAATATGCTGAAGCCAACCATGATAGCGTGCGTGAGCAGAGGCGCCTGACCCTTGCCATGGGCATGCATATGTCGTGTTTTTCTTGGCGTGTGGCTGCCAAAAAATTCGTGCCGATTATTCCAATGTCCTGTTTTGTTCATCATTCCCTCACCCGATTGTCAAAATTGTTCGATTTTTCGAACATATGTTCGATTTTTCGAACATTACTACCTCACGACCTCCAGGGTCACGTTCGGCACGCCCCTGCCCGTAAGGCCCCTGTTCTTTATCAGCAGTCGCCCGATCCCTGACCATTCTACAATCCTGTCGATATCGACGTTCGTGTATTCAAGTCGTATGAATGTCGTGAATGAAGAGGGCGCAACTGTAATGAATTTGCCGAACGTGGAAGAGACCGTCTTCAGGTTGTCTATCATGGCAAGTCTGTCGTCTATGTCATTGTATGTGCCATTGGTCATAGCTATAAGGAATCTGTTCTTGTCACTGTCCTGTGTCATCTGCAGCAGGTAATGGGTGGAATTGTAGGTATTATTCATTCTTATGTTGAGCAGTGTGCCGGCGGAAACAATAGCAGCTATACTTGTAGTGCTGTTGGCCGATATATATTTTTTCGCGAGATTTGAAAATGTAAGGCTTGTTGACGGCGAGACATTATAATCAGTTTCATTGACGTGTATTGTGTTATTTATGTTACTGCCTATGTGCATTACCAAGTTAACCGTGACCGTATGGGCAAGCACGGCCGGGAGCAGCATAAGCACGACAACAAAGGCAAGAAAAACCCATTTCATAAGATAATTATTGCCGGGCTTAATAAATATAACCATGAAAGCCTGAAATACCATTTACCTTTCCAAATGCTTCCCGATGTCTATCGTAATTCCTCTGTAATTGCTTTTTTCCCCAGCTGATGTTTAAATCGTTTTTTCCCTAATCTATTGACAGGTTAGAATGGTAGACAAATTGTATCTCGGCATCATAGTCGTGCTGGTTCTCATAATAGCATACGTGACGCTCCAGCCCGACCAGACGCAGGAGCAGGCGAACAGG
>Ga0209542_10006780_pt1 | contig 22153 bp, 22 predicted proteins | sample RifCSPhighO2_01_FD_184028 | JGI IMG/M metagenome (GOLD analysis project Ga0209542, IMG submission 184028) | Soil microbial communities from Rifle, Colorado - Rifle CSP2_plank highO2_0.1 (SPAdes) (version 2) | ecosystem: Environmental > Terrestrial > Deep subsurface > Rock core/Sediment ... | reverse complement strand
GGAGCAGGGGATGATTCAGGAAGCAAAGATAAAATTTTGGGCATATCAAAAAATAAAACGCTACGGCGAGGCATAGTCACGGCTACGTTGGAGTTATGCAACACAGCAATAATATTATCAGCTTCTTAGCATAAAACCAAATCTCTGTCAAAAACATAAAATTCTAAAAAAATAAACCACTGGTATAATAAAATAGAAATATTTATATAACTGTTTTACTATAACATCCTATAACGAGGTATTCACTTCACCCAAGCAGGTGATTGAGTGCGCAGGTGTAATTTATACAAAAAAGGGTGATAAGCTTGAATGACTTCGTAAAGACAACCTTACGGTGGATGTATTACCACGGTAAAATTGGTGGTGTTCATACTCCCGAAGGAAGAATATTACGAAGAATGAGATTTTTACCGCCGAACGAGAAGAAGGAAGCTATAAACGAGTGGGAACATTGTATCAAACAGCGTCAATGGGTCTTTCGTCAGAAGAAAACAGGCGAATGGCACGTTACACTCAATCGGGCAACCCTTCCAGAAGTTCTGCGGGAAATTCAGTAAAAATAGAGGTGATAGGTGTGGAGATGAGTAAAATGGATGAACCCTGGGGAGAGTTTTGTACTGTTTTTGGTGCAACCCCAAGAAACAGGATACTTGAATTTTTCTTGGAGATGAGAGAATTAGATTTAGCAATAGGGGATGTAGCAGAAGAGATTGGACTAAACAAAGCTACAACATATAATACTGTCGAAGTGTTAATCAAAGAAGATTTTATAGTGCAAACACGAAAAGTTGGAAAAGTACAGTTATACAAGCTAAATCTCCAAAAGTCGGAAGTCAAAGTACTGATAGTCGCATTCAACAAAGTACTGAACGCTTTAGGTGCAAAGCACAATAGCGAACATTATGTTGAGGTTGAAAATTAATTTGTTTCATTTTTTCTCATTTCTTTCCACAGCAAAAAATATTCACACAAAACCGAAACCCCACCGCAACCTTTAAAAGCCTAAAAACTTTCTTATAACAAAAGGTGATGTCATGGTTTTTGTTTTCGGTGTCGATGTTCCGCTGGTTGAGTTGATTCTTGCATTTACGCTCATTACATTCATCATGCTCATCGAGGTTACTGTTGTCATGGTTATTCTTTTTTACCAGCTACGCCGCACGCGTGAGATAACTCAGCGGCTTGAGCAAATGATCCAAGTCAAAAGAAAATGAACAAAAAAGGCGTCTCTCCACTGATTGCAACGTTTATGCTCATTATACTAGCGGTAGGTCTCGGCGTTGTTGTCATGAATTTTGGTCGTGCGCAGATAGAAATTGCTGCCCAGTGTGCTGTGGACATTGGCTTACAGGTAGTTCAGTTGAACGATAAGCCTCAAGTCTGTTTCGACCGCACAAAGAGCGAGCTTTTCTTCATTGTTGAAAACGGCAGACAGATTCCTGTTGAATCATTGAAGCTGCGTGTCATTGGTGAAAAAGCAGTGCTGAATCAGGATGTCCCGGAATCCTCGATGGACCGTCTCGGCACGTTATTAAAATACATCCCGTATGACATTGAAGCAAATGGTGACGTGCGACAGGTGCGATTTACGCCTGAAGTAACATTGTACGATGAGAAGATTCTCTGTTCCGAACAGGCGATAATCATTGAAGACATCAGAGACTGCGAGAATGCACGTTGAACTGTTTCTGAACAAAAGTATTGAGCAGAATGCCGCATTTTATTACGAAAAAGCGAAACAATTAAAAAAGAAACGTCCGGGTGTTTTGCAGGCACTGGAGCGTACGCGACGCCAGATTGAGCAGCTTGAACAGGAGAAAGAAGCCACTTTAAAGAAAGCAGCAGAGCCCAAAAAGCAGAAAAGAGAAAAGCAGTGGTATGAAAAATTTCACTGGTTTTACAGTTCTGAAGATGTTTTGTGCATCGGCGGGAGAGACGCAACCTCAAATGATATTGTCATAAAAAAACACATGGAGAAAGATGATATTGTTATCCACACAGAAACACCGGGCAGTCCTTTTTTTGTGGTGAAATATGGGCAGCAAGCGGGCGAAAAAACGATAGAGGAAGCAGCGCAGGCATCTGCATCGTACAGCAAGGCATGGAAATCAGGCGTGACAACGATTGATGTATTTGCCGTCAAACCTGAACAGGTGAAAAAACAGGCGCTTTCCGGTGAGTACATCTCCAAAGGCGCATTTATGATTTACGGCGAAAAGAAGTTTTATCATCCGCTGCTTGAACTCGCGATTGGGATAACAGCAACCGGTCAGATTATTGGAGGTCCGATTGCTGCAATAAAGTCACATGCTGAAAAGTATCTATTAGTTACTCCCGGTCAGCAAAAGACAAGCGACATTGCAAAGAAAATTAAAAAATTCTTAGGCACAGACGAACTTGACGAGATTATGCGATTTATTCCTGCGGGTGGGTGCGAGGTAAAAAAGTAAAGTAGCATTCGGACTCCCAGTCACCGACGTTACTCCAGGAAGAAAAAAATAAAATGTTACGTATTTTTATCGCCTTCCTTCTGCTTCAACGAAGATTCCTAAGTGTGGCTCGACCGAAAAGTTTATATTTAACTAAATTAAATAATGTTAAATGAAGCTTTTGCTTGATGCCTGCAGTTTAATCCTTTTATCTAAAGCATTGGTGATTGACATGGTGGTTGAGACATATGAAGCATATACAACAGTGCATGCGTACGGGGAAGTTATGAGGGGCAAACAATACATGCATGAAGATGCATTAAAAATTGAGTTAATTCACTCGCAGGCCAAATTAAATCTCATCAAAGTAAATGAACGTGTAACTGAACGTATAGCACGTGATTTTAACATGGGGTTGGGTGAAGCTTCCATTATTGCTACGGCATTTAAAGATAGACAATTGACTGTTGTTACCGATAATAAGCAAGGACGAAAAGCAGCACGTATCAATAAGCTGCCTCTTGTTGGAAGCATTGAAATAATCGTAGATTTATTTCGCAAAGATAAGATACATCATGATAAAGCAAAAAATGCGTTACGACTATTGCAAAAAGAAGGATGGTTTGATTCGTACTTAATTTCACGCGCGATGGAGGACTTAAAATGACCGAAGCTAAATTTTTAGGGGTGCGGCTTGAGGAAGATTTTTTGAGAATGGTAGAGGACACAGCAGATGAAGAGCATACTGATAAAACGACCGCACTAAAACAGTTAATAGAATTAGGTCGCAAAGAATTCTTATTGAAAAAATATTTAGAGCTTTACAGGATGGGTCGATGTTCTATTGATAAAGCCGCTCAGGCAGTAGGACTAACACTCCCTGAAATGATGAAAAAAGCAGCGGATGAAGGAATAACTTCCAGTGAAACCATTGAAGAATATCGAGAAGGATTAAGATGCCTGAATGGTGGTTAGACTAAACGAAATATGTCTAAGAGTTTTTCTGGCTTTTCTTTATTGGTTACAAACCGACGCTACTTCAGGAAGAAAAAAATAAAATGTTACGTATTTTTTCGCCTTCCTTCTGCTTCAACGACTAAAAATGTGCGAAGCAAGTTTGCGACACCCTGAAGTTGACATTACCACAAAAATAGGTGGGTTTAAATAAAAGTATTATCTGCTTTAAAAGTATGATTTCTGAACGAGCAAGAATTGGTCCTAGAGGTCGAATCACTCTCAAGAAGAGTGTGAGGGATGCACTTCATATTGAGGGAGGCATGTTTGTCGAGGAAGAAATAGTTGGAAATTCAATATTTATCAAACCAATATACCCTAAAAAAGTAAGCGCGGCGAAACAGCGTGGCACTCGCCTAAATTCTGAGAAATGAAACTCACCTTCGCAACCGGAAACAAGCATAAGTTGGAAGAGGCGCGTTCTGTCCTCAGCGAGTACAATATCATTGTCGAGAAGCTCGATGACAAAGGAAGTGAAGACAAAGAATCAACAATTCAGCAGGTTGCGATGAAAGCCGCAAAAGAATTGGCGGAAAAGCATCACAAGCCTATCATGGTCGATGATACTGGTATTTTCTTCGCTGCCTACAAAAATTTTCCAGGTGCACACCCGCGATTAATGTTTGAAACTCTCGGATACAAAGGATTGCTCAAGCTTCTCGAAAATGAATCAAGAAAAGCATACTTTTTGTGTTGTGTTGCGTTATGTTTTCCGGGAAAAAACCCAATCCTATTCGAAGGCAGATTAGATGGCACGATTGCAAAAAAGCCATTCGACCTAAAAAAAGATGTCATGCCGTATGAGCGAATTTTCACCCCCGAAGGAAAGACAAAAACAATCAGTGCATGTTCACGTGAAGAAAAAAATGCAATGAGCCACCGTGCGATTGCGTTTCGAAAATTGGGGGAATATTTAACAACAAAATGATTGATATAAAAAAAATGACTTCTCGCAAACCCACCGCCCACAAAGGCGATTCTGGTCGTGTGTTAGTTATCGGCGGCTCTGAAAATTATGTCGGCGCAGTCGCATTGGCAGGCATCGCTGCATTGCGCGCAGGCTGTGACATTGTAACTATTGCTGCTCCAGAAAAAGTTGCGTGGGCAGTAAACTGTCTTTATCCCGACCTCATCACCCTCAAATTGCAGGGCGATTTCATCCGGCACGAGCATTTATCCAGTCTTACACCGTTGATAGAACAAAGTGATGTTATTCTGCTGGGCAATGGTATGGGTATGCATGAAGAAACAAGAAAGTTCTGCGTTTTGTTGATGAACAAATATCCAAACAAACTCAAAGTTGTAGATGCCGATGCGATTAAACTGCTCAGGCTTCAGGACATAAAAAACGCAATCATTACTCCGCACGCAAAAGAGTTTGAAATACTGCTGAAAAATTCTGGTCTGTCAAATATTTCTATGAAAGAATTGAAGCAGAATCTCAGTTCAAATGTTATACTCAAAAAAAGGCCAACAGACATCATCATAGCAAAAAACAAGATAAAAAAAATTGCAGGCGGCAACCCAGGACTTGTAAAAGCAGGCACGGGAGATGTTCTCGCTGGCTTATGTGCCGGACTTCTCGCGCAGTCAAAAGATTTGTTCACATCTGCCGTAGCTGCTTCAAAGCTATCTAAAAAAATCGGAGACATCTTGTTAAAAAAGAAAAAAGGATATTCTTTTATCGCGAGCGATATGGTTGAAGAAATTAACAGATATACATAAGTGCACATTTTAACGAAATATTTAAATATTAGTGTGCCCATACAAATGATATGACTTATGTTGAGACTCTCACAAAAGGGAAAAAAGAGTATTACTATCTTACTAAAAATATTAGAATTAATCTAACCAAATGGAGGAAGATTAGAGTTTACATTGGGGATAAGAAGCCAACAACCGCAGAGATCAAGAAGTACGCTGAGGAGATTGAAAAAAGAGCAGAAAAAGAAGGTTTAACAAAATCCGAATATTCTCATTTGTCACGTGAAGATGCAGAAACACTCCAAGACCTAAAGGAAAGTTACAAAGATTGGTTGAAGCAAACTCCGGAAAGTTTAAAGAAAAAACTTTATGATGATTTTGTTATCAGATTTACATATAACACAAATGCAATTGAAGGAAATCGTCTCACATTACGCCAAACTGCTCTTATTCTTAAAGACAAAATAATTCCATCAGGAGTACGAGCATCTGATTATCACGAAGCCATCAATGGGAAAGAGTGTCTAGAATATTTTAAATCATACAAAGGAGAATTAAACAATAAGCTTTTAGAGAAAGTTAATGGAATTTTAACAAAAAACACAGATGTTGTTTATGGCGGAAGAATAAGATTCTTTAATGTGAAAATTGAAGGTTCTAAACACCTCCCTCCACCAAACGAAGAAGTAAAAAAACATCTGTTGAATATGTATAAATGGTATAGTGCTTATAAAAATAAGCTTCACCCATTTGAGTTGGCTACTCTGATTCATGCTAAAATTACATGGATTCATCCATTTGAGGATGGAAATGGGAGAACATCCCGAGCCATCATGAATTGGCTTCTTATTAAACATGAGTATCCAATGTTTTTTATTCCATTTGAGAAAAGAGAAGAATATTACATGACTTTAGAGGAAGCTGATAAAGAGAACTTTAAAGAGTACGTAGCTAAAATGTTAAGGTTGATTATCGACCAAGTAAGAAGTTACGGGCACAAAAAAAGAAAGAATAAGTTGTAAGGGCACAGTCAATCGTAAATCACGAACTAAAAACTTAGCTTCCCCGCGCAATCTCCTCAATCGCCTCAACAATTTTTTCTCCTGCTTCTTCAGTATGTGGCTCGCCGCCAACACTCAACCTAAGAATTTTCGGGCTTCGTACAGGGTCAGTCCCATCGGCAAACAATTTAATTCCAGGAACAGCTTTCACATGATGTTTTTCGAGCTGCTGGCACACAGTGAGCGCATCCATCTTATTATTCTCAACAAGTTCATCAACAGCAAGCAAACGATAAATCCCTCCTTCCGGTCGGTGCGTAACAACACCATAAGAAGATATTTTCCTGAGCGCATTATCAAGCTTCGACTGTCGTCGCGCAATCTCTCTCGCAATAAATTTCGTAAAGTTTGTTGTCAGTGCAGTTTCCAAGACGCTGTCCGCGACCAGTGCGGTGAGCATGTTCATGCCGACAACCTGATTAGCCATGCCTGCGCGTACGTAGGGGACAATCTCTTTTGGCGCATGGATAAATCCCAATCTCAGTCCAGGCATGCCAAACCGCTTTGAAAAAGAATCGACCATGACAGCATTATCAAAACTTTCTCCAATCCATTTTTTTTCAGGTGCAAAAGAACGATATACTTCGTCAAGAACAATTTGTACGTCATTGTCATTTGCCGTATCTCGAAGTATTTTTATCTGTTCGGGCTCAAGCGACTTACCAATGGGATTATGAGGCTCATTCACGACAGCCAGTTTTATCAATTTATTCTGCTGTACTTTTTTCTGAAAAATTGAGCCATACGTATGTGCATAATCAAACGGATTTTTGTACACAACAACGCTTGATTTTACGCCTGCTTTATCTGCGGGGCTCCAGTATGGAAAAGATGGCGAGCAGTAATAAAAGTAATCGCCCGGATTGCACATCGTATAAAATAACTGATACAAACCATCCAACGCACCATTGGTGAGAATAATATCTTCCGGATTAACCGTTTTTTTTGTTTCCCTTTTGACAAGTTCTGCAATTTTCTGATTCAAAGGAAAATAACCCTGAGTGCCGGGATATTTCGTCAACCGTGAAACTTTTTGTCCAACGTGCTTCAATGCGGTCAACAACGTTTCTTCCACCGCAGGAATTCCACACACATTTCCAATGCTCAGGTCAAACATGCCATTTGTCGTTTTCTGCTCGTATTCGCGAAAAAAACTGCTAAAAAATTTTGTTAAATCGCTTCTCATTTCATGTTGTGCTCGTCGCGATATCATTCAACATTCACACTCATTGGCCGTGTCAAAAACTCCGTCAAAATTGTGTCCTGATGGCGTAAAAAGACATTCAATGCGATACTTGGCTTGTTGTACATGAGCAAATGACAGCGGAGCGTAAGCAGCATGTTCATGACTGACTTATCCAAAGAATCAATGTGCGTTGGTGAAAAAAAAGAAACTGCCATCGTCATTTTATCCTCGAGCAGCAGAGAAGCTTCATTAATCGCAGCAACTGCCGAGCTGACACTATCAACCGGAAATATTGTGAGTGTGTACGGCAATTCCTGTTGCAGTAGTGGACTGTGAACATTTGTCGTTTCTAAAAGAAACGGTCTAGCGTTATAATCCCCAGCATGCATCTGTGCATACTTGAAATCAACCAGTCCTTTGATAATGCCACTTATTTTCTGAACGTCCTCAACAAAACCAATGTCTGTATTTTCGTCAAGTGGGTCGCCAACACAAAAAGACGTAAGCCTGCGCTGAAGAGCTGCAATCAGCTTGTTTTTCTGTTCCTCGCCCACAACAAAAACTGATTTTGTTGATACACAATCTCTTGTCCATTCATATGCTCCTGCAACCAGCATGTCCGCCACAGCTTCAATATCGCAACCTGGCGCCATGATTGCCTTCGAATTCCCAGAAGAAAAAATGCAGTTTCGTCCAGATGAATAATGTTCTTCGGTAATATTACCATCATTATCATGAACTTTGAGCAACTGTTCTGCGGTATGATGTCCCCCCATGATAATACGATGACTGCTCGCCCGAACAAGCTCTTGTGACACCTGTGCGCGCGTGGCATCGGCGGTATTCCACTGTAACACCTGCAAACCTCCGGCAGGATAGCCTGCTTTGGTTAATAATTCCGCAATCTTCAGTGCCATGTACGGTTCAGAGATGCTTGGCTTGACAATGATAGTTCCGCCGTACATGACAACATGTCCAAGCAAAAACGGTAGTTCAGCAGGGTCATTTGGCGGCACAAACGCAGCAATGACACCATCAACAGAACGATGCGTTTCGTAGCCTGCGTAATGTCCATTCTTTAGAATTTGGCGTGTTATGGTTCCAAACGCATGACCATAACGCGAGCGTATCATCTGTGGTAATGACTCTAAAATATGTTTGCCGAAGCTCATGCGCGTATGTACATGTTTGCGGGGCATGCCTGTCATTTTCACAAGATGCTCGCATTCTTCATCGGTCACCTGATAACTGGCTGCTGCCTTCATGACGATTGCAGCTCGTTGCTCGAAGCTGAGCGTGTATGCAATCTTTCTCGCCTGCGACGCGTATGATAACGCAAGTTTCACATCAACAATGGAAGAATTGGGCAGTTCAATTGTGTAATCATAAAACGGGCTTTTTGTACTACATTCACCTGAAAAACTTTTTTTATATTCACCGTCAATGAAATTGCTGTTTAGCAGAAGCGGCATCCGGCATCAATAACCTCCCGTGGATCATCAACCCGTTGAATGTTTCCGATGATTGGCGTGGTTCTGCCACATGCGCAATGATTTGCGATTACTGTTGCTTTGTCACCGATTGCATAATTAAAAAACAACGTACCTTCGCGGGCAATTGTTGTGACTAAAATCACTCCTTCTTCTCCAACTTTCGCTGGAACGATGGTGCCATCCTGAAATCTGACGACAGACAACACATGTGGCCCCATGAGCAGATGCTGATTGTTAAAAACACAGGTACGATGTTCTGGTCCTAACACGGTGGACGTTGCTCCGGGCAAGGCTTCGCTTGCTCCCCATGTGGTAAATAAATCAAAATCAAGTTCATGTGATAATTTAATCAATGGTTCAGGCAGCTGAAATCCGGTAACAAACGCACGCTGGACAATTCCTTTATTTTTGCGCCCAAAGACCGTGTGGTCAGAGCCGACGAGATTAATAAAAGAGACACCACTCCCTTTCTTTGTATTTGAATCCACGTTCAAAGGAGGTTGCACTGCTGCAATGATGTGAGTTTTATATGTCTTTATTTTTCTCATGCAGGTGTCAAGGTCGTCTTCTGGTCTGCGCGTAAGAACGTGATTTTTGCCGAGCATCTTTGCAGCATCTTCGATTAATCTGCCGCCCTTGTGTGATGGGTTATAGAAATTGTACAGGTTTGCGCCGCGATGAAATCCTCCTGCAAGAAAACAGCGATGGGCTAACGCCAACCCTTCTATTTTCATGTCCATCTGTGTGATGTGTGTTGGCGTTGGCAATCCTTTCGTACCGCCAGAATCATACGGAACCGAAGAAAACACGTCAGATGGGCGAAGCACATGCGGATCGTACAATGCAAGCGAGCGGAATCCCGGAATGCCTGCTGCTGCATCGCCATCCTTGAGAAGCACAGGCAATTTCATCAAATCACTGAGCGACTGAAAGTCTTCTGGTTTGATTGCAGCGTAGTTATGACTATTCTTATATAATCTCATCGTCTTCAGTCCGCGACGTAAGGTAAAACGAAACAAGGACGATAGAATTTTATCGCGCTCTGCTGCGTCCATAAATTCCCAAGTGAGATTGCCCCAAATGCTGAGCGGCAGGGATAACGGATTGATGTCTAAAGAAAAATTGAGCGGATTCACCATCTCTGCAAAAATTTCGCGGTCGTAGGCTAATCGCTGCTCGAAATCAAGCTGCAATACCTCTTTTTCACGATGTACAGTTATTGTTTCCTGCACTCCACTCACCTTTTTTTAACGAAAAAACTAAATTGGTATGCAAAAACCTATACTGGTTTATAAAATTATATGTGCTAAAATAGAAGAAAAGAAAGATTACTTGCTTTTATAACTAAAAATTTTGTCGTAGTGTTTATGCTCACATATTTCGAAAACGACGCTTATTACCTTTACCTCGTCACCAACAACGTAATACAATAATCTCCAAAATTGAGAAAGTTCCATGCGAAATAAATTAGGCAAATTACTAAATTCTTTTGGCCACAACTCTTTTTTTACATTATCTCCAGCAAACGGATTTGATTTGAGATGATTCAGAGCACGCTCAATACTTTTAAACAATTGCACATCTGATTTTGCCGGCGTTTTGCCCTGAGCTTGTAATACATGAATGTTTTCTTCAAGTTTTACAAGAGCGGTTTCAGCAGCGCCAACGACCTGTACAATTTTCGGCTTGTCCTTTAGGTCCACGTTCTGCCTCTTCTTAAGACTGCTGCAATGTCCTCTTTAGGCATGAATATCCAGACTACACCATCCAGTGTAAATTCTATTTTTCCACTCTTCTGCAAATATACCAGAATAACTTTGAGTGTATTGTGATTGACTTTTCTTGGTAACTGTCGCTTTAGCTCGGCAACGCTTATTACTTGTTTTGATTCACGGATAGTATCTTCTACCATCTGAACCGTGTCCAATGTTGGACTATGTTCTTCTCTCGGATGTTCTAAAAGTTGTGTCATAGTTACCAGTATATAACTAATGGATATCTACTTATAAACTTATCGTCTTTAAATCTGGCTCACTGTGTTCAACGATAATAAAGAAAAGAAAGATTACTTTCTTGGTGGGATTAAAGTGTCACCCATCTTTGCGCCGGGTTCTGCGTTGTATCTGTCCAAGATATATCCAAGTCCAAGTTTCGCAACGACTTCGGGAGACACAGGTTTACCATGAGGTGTCAACGATGCAGCCGCTTCATTATGTGGTACGCCTAATCCTTTAACAACACCATCTCCCACTCTGGACGGTACAAACTGATACTCAACGACAGCGATACGAGTGCCAATGTCTTCTTTCATGACAGTTCGACGAAACATAATTTCATCGTTCACATCGTGACCAATCTGCCATGTGGCGGTTCGAGATACAGCATATGGGTCTATTGCCAAATTGCCCGGTGGTAGTCCTTCTCCACGCTCATGGATTTTTTCGAGTACCACACGCCCAACTGAGCCAGTAAATGTATGTACTGCGTGATGTTTATGCCCCGTTGCTTCAACAATAGTATGATAAAGAAGAACAGGACCAACAACATTCGTTGCAAGAACGTCCTGCCATTGTGCTGCACGTTCAGTCAACTGTACTTTATCAAAATAATGGCTCGACCCCATGCGTCCCGCATTGTAAATAACTACATCAGGCATTCCACCAACCAACTCGAACAGTACGCTCGCGTTTATCTCCACTTGACGCGCTGCGGTTTCACCTGCATCCATTTTGATATGTCTCTTTGGGTCATAATCTTCCGGTTGTGTACTAAAAAAAGTTCCAACGGCTACTCCACCATGATCCCTTGTTTGTTTCATCAATTCTTTTCCTATTCCCGTAGAAACTCCTGTAATAATTACTTTCTTTCCAATTGTACTAATGTATCTTCAACACTCATGTACATCCACCTCAATCCTCAGCATCAAAGAACTGTTTAAACATAAAGTGATGAGCAAAAATCTATTTTCTACGATACAACAATTACAACACCACACAGTTACAAAATATAGCAACGTGAGCAAACATCTTCGGTCGTTGAAGCAGAAGGAAGGCAAAAAAAAATTCAAAAACGTTTTATTTTTTCTTCATTTCGTAACATCAGTAATTTACTCTTATTTCACAAACCTACTCACTCATCAGCTTGTCATAAAAGTTAAACACGTTCGTGCAGAGATGATGGAAATGACTTTGACCAGCAGGCTTCCCACCTATCTCGCCAAAGCTGCAAAAACCAAACAATGGACTTCGTGACAATTTGCTTAATTCAGCAAGTTCACGGTGCGAGCTTTTCTGGTCCAACACGCGTCGCCGTGATGAACAGCTTACAACAAAACTCATGTCTGCACGTAACCAGCGGCTAAACAACTTGTTTTTATTCAAATGTTTGTGAATGTCAGCTAACAATTCGTTGTTTGCCTGCATTAACCTTTTGTTGTTCTCCAGATTCATCAAGAAGATAGGCGTATTCTCTTTCAACGGTGCAATATAAGATAACTCGTCTTTTCCAAACGGAACGCCACCGGCGCGCATGATGATATTTCCATAACCATCCGGAAAGCCGAGAGGATACTTCTGCGTATAGTACAAAATTTTTAACCGAAACTCTTTGACTGATATTCCTATCTGGTTAGCATACCATTGGTAAATCGGCGTGTCATTGATTTTTGAAACGACGAATCCGCCATTCTTTACCTGACTAATAGAGCCTATTTTGTTCAACGGTTCTGCTCCGTGTGCATACGATGCCGCATATTTAATGTCAGAAATTGCAAACACGGTAATTAACCCATCTTTCATTATTTTTCCTGAATGCAACGAAACAATATCATAGGGCGTATTGCTAAACACCTTATCCATGTCATTCCCCAAACTGCCGCCAAAGATTGGTACGTAATACCCTAATTCATCCTGAATGCCATCAATGATAAGATCTTCATTACCCATGCGGGTTGGCTGGAATCCACGGGTGAACGCAAAGACAAAAAACGCCGGCATCCTGATGAGGTCAGATATATTGCCCTTCTTTACCCGAGTGAATGCCATGTACGAATCAACGTAATGGTCAATCTTGATGCTTCCGACAGCCTGCCTGATTATTTTCTTGGCAGTTTCGCGCGGACTTTTGGATACGTTATCTGCTGACGATATGCCAAAATGCACGTAATCAGAATACATGGACGTGATGACAATTCCTTTCGGATAAATGGTACCCTCATAAATGACTGCGTCAGTGCTGCCACCAACAAATTCCGTTCCTTTGAATGTCTCTTTCAGCGCGCGGTTGATTGCCAAGGGGTCATACTCTCCTGCATAAAAAACGAGCGAAAGTGCAGGTGTCTCATCCAAAGATGCAAGCGCCTTTTCAGCAGCTTCTTTTGCAGCCTCGTAGCCATCATCCTGAAGCGAAAAACCAACACCGTTCTGAATAAGCCGAGCCATTATCTCACCTTTTCTTTCAAAGAATGCTTCAAGAGTATAAATTAGTTTCGTCTCATTAACTTCAAGAACTCTGTTTATACTATGCTTTTCCATAGCAAAGAAAGCTGATAAACTATGCTATAACATGGCAAAGTTTATAAATAAAAGAGATATTTCACCCACCATGAACCTCGAAAGTGAGCTGTATAAACAAAATCCCTGGTGGGAGAAAAAATTTGAAGAAAAAAGCATTAGGCGAGACATCTATATAGAAGAGATACTCAAAACCATTAAGAACAAAGACATCATCTTTCTTATAGGCTTACGAAGAATAGGAAAGACTACAATTATAAAACAGGTCATTGGTGAGCTTTTAACTCATGTAGCTCCTTATGATATCCTTTTCATAAGTATGGACTCTTTTTCTCTCCTTGAATTCTCCATCCATCATCTTGTTGATGAATACAGAAAATTGCACAAGAAATCTGCTGCAGATTTTTTCTATCTGTTTTTGGACGAAGTCACTTCAAGAGATAATTTTGAACAGGAATTAAAGAGCTTATACGACAACGATAACATCAAGATAATCTGTTCTTCTTCAATAGCAACGTTAATGCGTGACAAAAAAGCTTTATTGACGGGCAGAACAAGAACAATAGAAGTAATGCCTCTGACATTCCAGGAGTTCTTACAGTTTAAAGATGCAAAAATAGGCAAAGCCGATAAATCAAAACTGGAAGGTCATTTTAAAGATTATTTGAAATTAGGTGGGATTCCATACTACGTTTTAACAGAAGATAGGGCCTATTTGAACGAATTAATAGAGAGCATTATTTACAAGGATATCATCGCTCATTATAACATCACAGGAGAAAGGGCAATAAAAGAATTATTTGTCTTATTGTGTCACAGAGTTGGAAAGCCGACAAGTTATAACAAGCTGGCAGAGATACTTAAAATCTCTGTTAATAGTGTTAAGCGATATGTCCATTATTTTGAACAGGCATATCTATTCTACGTCGTAAACAGGCATTCAACATCTACAAATGAAAAAGTAACTTCTCCGAAGAAAATTTACATTGGAGATGTCGGAATCAAAAACCTTATTACAGAATTTAAAGACATTGGCGCAAGTTATGAAAATCTTGTTTTCCTAAAAATCAAGAATAAGAAGCCTGAATATTATCTTGAAAATTCAGTCGAAATAGATTTTGTGACAAAAGAGTTTGTGCTTGAAGCTAAATATAATCAGGAACTCAATGACAAGCAATTAAATGTTTTCAATTCAATAAAAAGAAAAAAAATAACTGCAAAAGGCTATGACTTCTTTATGTGAAACCGTCATCGCCGATGTATTCGCACATATCCCCACACGACAAGTACGATGCTCAACATGCCAACAATAAAGATACTTGCAGAAGCAGGAGCGCTCGCTGTCACCAAACCAGTCATCGAATTCCATACGTTCGTTGATGGAATGAGCAGAAGCGCTGCCAAAACAAAGCAGCAGAGATAAATCCTCAAAATTGTTTCGGTTGACCTCTTCATACACACTACTAACCCTTTTCTGCTTATAAAATTTTTGTGTCGCCAATAGCTTTAAATAAAAACCTCGAATAAGCTATTCCATGACAGAGATGTCAGAATCGCAGAAAAAAGCCTTGATGGAAAAGCTCGAACGCATGTCTCCCGAAGAACTGCGTGAATTCCAAAAGAAACAGTGCATTTTCTGCCAGATAGCAACGGCCAAAGTTCGATCTCGAAAGATCTACGAAGACGAAAAAGTCATTGCTGTGCTGGATATCAACCCCGCGAGCAAAGGACATGTACTTGTCATTCCAAAAGAGCATTATTCCATTTTGCCTCAAATTCCAGAAGAAGAAATTGCTCATCTGGGCATTATCGCCAAGCGTCTTTCTCACGCCGTTCTTAAAGGTCTCAAAGTTCAGGGGACTTCTATATTCATCGCAAATGGAACTGCCGCAGGTCAGCGTGCGCAGCATTTCATGCTTCATATCATCCCAAGAAACAACAAAGATGGTTTGCTTGCCATCCCACAGAAGCATGTCGATGACGCTGAAATATCAAAAGTACGCGAGCGTATCCAGAATAAACTGAATGAATCTCTTGGCATTAAAAAAGAAGTAGTTGTCGAAAAAAAGCATGAGAAAAATGTACCTCAAAAACCGACGCAAGAAAAAGTCGAGAGAATAGAAAAGAAACCTGAAAAAAAAGCCCAGAAGCCAGAAAAGAAAGTTCGAAAGCAACCCGAAATAAAAAAAAGCGAGGCGGTGTCTTTGGATGATATCGCAGGTCTCTTCAAATGAACAACTGTGAATTTTGTTCAATCGTGCAGGGCGAGTTTGATAGTGAAACAATTTATGCAGATGACAAAGTTATCGCTCTGATGCATCTAAAACCAGCAGCCCCCGGTCATGTCCTTCTGTTTACAAAAGAACATCATTCGATTATTGAACAGGTGCCCGATTTCGTCATTGGCCATGCGTTTGTCATCGCGAATAAAATAAGTTCTGCGATTTTTGAAAGTCTTGGCGTGCATGGAACAAATATTATTATTGAAAACGGCACCGTTGCAGGACAGATGATTCCGCATTTTTCGATGCACATCCTCCCACGCAATGAAGACGATGGTTTAAAATTGGACTGGCAGCCGAAAAGTGTTACTGATGATGATAGTGATATTGCACAGTTCCAGATAAAAGAACAGGCCGAAAGTGTTCATCCTGACTTGTTCGAGCATGAAAAAAAAGAAGAAGCTCATGAAATCAAAAAAGAGCAGCACAACCCATTACCACGACAGTTACGGAGGATTCCATGAACAAATTTATGCGCATACACTCAACAAATTATTTCAGGATATAACCAGCTTTTCGATAAATGGTAACCTAAAAAACAAAATAATTTCTATCTCCGCGTTTGTATAGTGGTAGCATATTTCTACCGATTGCAGAACTAAACGTCCCGGTAGATTGCAAATATCGGTTTACCACGAGCGAAAGTGAAGCAAAGCCAATGGTTGTTTCGCGTTCCAAAGCAGAATCAACAGCTGTTCTTGGGTCACCTGTTATAGGCTCAGCAAACAAACCACCAGATGTTGTACCTTTTGTTGAAATATTCAAAATTCCCATCTCTTTATCAGTAAACACATAAACAATACCATTGGTCAGTGGAAATCCGGCAAGAGTTGCCTTGGTCCGAGCATAATCTCTCTCTGCAAGCATGGCAATAGTAGTACTAATTTGTTCGATAGCACTATACCACCAATCAAGCGTACAGCGCGTATCTTTTCTTTCCGCAGCAATCGATGAGGGAGAAGCAGAATAAGATTGAGACGAAACAACGTCTTCTACGCCTTTGGGCTGCTGCTCAGTTTGCCGCAACCTTCTTTTCTTTCGAGCCATACGCACATTCCACGTCGGACATTTATAAATTTTCGCACATTTTCAGGAGTCGTCGTTGAAGCAGAAGGAAAGCAAAAAAAATATCGAACGTACGTTTTTTTTCTTCCTTTCGTAACAAAAAATAAGAACTCACACCTTCAAACTCACAACTTTGCTCGCGCCGTCCTCGTTCATGCTGACACCATACAACTGGTCCGACTCAGAAATCAGCGCATCATTATGTGATATTACAATATACTGTGCGTTCTTACAATATTGTCTAATAAGCTGCGCCAATCTCTCACTATTATGCTTGTCAAGCGCAGCATCGACTTCATCCATGACGTAGAAGCTGTGCGGTTCGTATTCCTGCACTGCAAAATAAAAAGCAAGCGCTGTCATTGTCTTTTCGCCACCACTCAAGCTTCGAATGTCCATGAAGCGTTGTCCTGCAACTTTGATGTGAATGTCCATGCCGCCGTCAAATGGCTTTTCTGCATTTTCCAGATGCAAGAACCCTTTACCTTTCGTAGTTAAAGCTGAAAACTTGTCCGCAAACCGTGTATTAATCGCATCGAACGTTTTCATGAATTGTTCTTTCTTCTTCCCTTCAATCTCTTCCATCAATGTAACGACATCTCCTTTTTCTTTCAGCAACGTCTCTTTTTTCTCAACGAGCTTGTTGTACTCGGTTTCAACCTGTTCGTAAATTTCAAGCGCTTTCATGTTTACTACACTCATCGACGTGAGCATCTTCTCAAACTTGGCAATCTCAATTTTAAGTTCTTCTTCATTTTTGCTTTTCAGAATTTTTGCATTCCCAAGCTGTTTCATCTGCTCTTCAAAGCCGGAAAGCTCAGAAGCAACTGCCGCTCTTTTCAGCGTCAAGGTATTCATCTCTATCTCTGTTTTTCTGCTCAGCTCGCGCATTGTTTCCATTTTCTTTTCAACAGAATTAACATGTTCCGCTATCTTGTCACGCTGCTGAAATAAATCTTTATACGCGCTAAAGAACTCGCGCTGTACTTTTTCTTTTTCCTTGAGCTGCTCCTGATCACCTTTTATTTTTGATTCAAGCTCTCCTAACTCTTTGGTAAACGCAGTTTCTTCTTTTTCATGTCCTTTGATGAGCTGAAGAATACGTTCTTGCTCGGGCTTCATCATTGTTGTAATTTGTGTATTGAGAGCGTGTGCATCGCTGGACATTTTCAATAACTCATCCTTCATATTCTGTCGAGCTTCGTCAAATGCCGTCAATTCAGCTAGAAGCCGCGGATTTCTCATGGTAGTAATTTTCAACTTCAGCTGTTCTTTCTTTGTCTTGTCAAGCGCGAGTTCCTTGGTATGCTGTGTCACATTTGTCTGTATCTCTCTCAATTTATTGTCCGTTTCATCCAGAGCCTGCTGCAACTGCTTTCTTTCCTGTGTCGTCGCATCGATGTCGTCGCCTGCAAGATGCAGCGTCTTTTCCATGCGCGCAACATCTCCTTCAAGTTCCATCTTTTCGCGTCGTAATTTGAGAATTAACTGTTCATTGCTGTCTTTTTCTTTCGTCAGTTTATCAATAGTTATACGCAACGAGCCCAGCTTTGATTCAGCCTGCATGAGCTCTTCTTCGGTATCACTTTCAGTAAATGACGCGGCTTTCCGATGATGAAAACCACCGCGCATGACGCCACTCATGTCCGCTAAATCTCCTTGCAACGTGACCATACGCGCTTTTCCAATCCCAATGTCACGTGCAACATCCAAATTATCCACAACAACAGTATCTCCAAAAACGTGAGCAAAAGCCTTTTCAAATTTCCGGTCAAATTGTACCAGCTCAATACATTTGTTGTGCACGCCCTTTTTCTTAAGCAACGCATCCGTTGCAGATGATGTTGAGCTTCTCACCGTGTTCAATGGGATGAACGTTGCAACACCAAATTTATTTTCGCGCAGATAGGAAATACAGCTTGCCGCTACCGTATCACTTTCAACAACAATGCTCGTGAGTCTGTTACCTGCGGCAATCTCAAGTGCAAGCTGGTACTGCTTCGAAACTTTACCCAGCTCAGCAATTGTTCCATAAATGCCTGCTTTCTTCTTTTTCAATTCAAGAATTTTTTTGACTGCGATGTCGCCGCCGACGCGTTCCTGCGCGCTGAGATGCCTGCCTGCTAATTTTGCTTTTTCTTCTTCGAGCGCCATCAGCTCTTTGCGATAACTGCCAACATCGCGAGATAATGTGCTGTCTTTATCCAGACATGTATTGAGCTGTAACGTGACGCGCTTAAAATCCTCTTTCTTCTTTTTGAGTTCGCTTAACTGCTGCTGGTTTTCTTTTTCAATCTGAGAAACTTTCTTCATGCGGTCATCGAGGGTTTTCAGCTGATATTCGACTTTGTCTTTTTCGCGCAACAATTCCTGCTGTTGCTGTCGTATCTGCTGTGTTTTTTCCTGTTTCGTCTCAATCGCTTTGTCAACTGTTTCAATTTCCCGTTCAACATCACCAAGCGTGTCTATCTTGTTTTTCTTCTTGAATTCATCAATCTTTTTCTCAATGGACTGCAGCTCTTTTTCCTTGTCTGCTTTCATCGCGTCAAGTTCAGTCTTTTTTCTGCGCAGGTCGTCTGCATTCTTTTCGATGTCCTGCATATCTTTGTCCAATGCATGCATACGTTGCTTTGCCTTTGTGAGTGCATCTTTAATCATGACAACGCGCGCTTTCTGTTTTTCAAGCTCAATGCGCATTTGTTCAACCTGTTTGCTTAATTTTACCTGCTCAACTTCGCCTTTTTGTTCGATGTCATGTGCAATCTTTTCAATTTCTTTTTTCTTGTCTTCTATATCCTTTTTGTGTTCTGCTATTTTTTTCTCAACAGTATCAAACTCTTCTTTCAGTTCGTTACATTTTTTATCAAAAGAAGTTTTTGTTTCACTTCGCTTTTCAATCTGCAGGTGAACAAACGTCGCTTTATTCGAGTCAATGTTATCTTTTAATTCTTTAAATTTGAGCGCCTGATCTCTATCTTTTTTCAATTCTCTCAAATGTGTTTGCCGCTCTTTCAGAATGATTTCAGCCTCATTGAGCTGCTTTTCAACTTTGTCAAGCTCCAATACTGCTTTATGCTTCTTTTCTTCATAAACTGAAATGCCGCTGATTTCTTCAATAATCTGTCGTCGTTCCAGCGGCGACATTTCAACAAACCGCGTGATGTCTCCCTGAAGAATGATGTTGTAGCCGTCAGGGTCAATGCGCGCCGCGCTTAACAAATCAAGAACTTCACTTCGAGTATGTGTCTTGTCATTGATTTTATAGATGCTCTGTCCATTTCTTTTGATGATGCGTGAAACCTTTACTTCAACTGCATCGATGGGAAATATTCCAGTTGCATTGTCAAAATGGATGTCTACTTGTCCTTTTTCCGCAGGCTTTTTTGTTTTGCCTCCATCATATATCAAATGCGACGTTTTTTCTGCACGCAGGCTTTTGCTGCTTGTTCTGCCAAGGACGAAGCAGATTGCATCTAAAACGTTACTGTTGTGCACAAAAATATTATTTGCGATAAAATTGTGATGCCTATCAACGCATAAATCATATACCCATTGCTCTGTATGGTCAGATTCTTCGACAGATACAATCTCATCCCAGTAGATATTTGATTCAGATAATTGCACAAGCTTCTGTAATTCAGCTGTTTGTATCAGCGTGGGAGAAAACACTTCTGTAACAAGAGTTTGTATTCCACGGCGGGATGGCGTGCACTGATTATAGTAATATGAATCAAGAATCGGAAAAGTTTTTTTGGTTCTCTTTACATTGATGTTGAGTTGTCGTACGACTTTTTTTATGAGCGGATTCACATCAATCAAATCAAGGTTACTGTTTGTCTTTTTGTTTCCCAATAACATGCTTCGCTCTCTTTTCATGTTGTGAACCAGATGTATTTGTTCCGCAAAATCTTTTGCGTGTGAACCATAAATACTTATACTCAAATACTTCCCACAGAAGCCACTATTCGTTGCGATTTTTATCACTTCTCTTGTCTGGAAAATGATGCCGAGTCTTGTCAGCGCATACTGAATTGAGCTGCACAATTGTGGGCTTTTTGTTGTTATTTCAATAACCTGCTTTGAGACATATCCATCGCCGCAATATAATCCATTCAGAAGTTCGGCACATTCCTCATCCGCACTGTGAGTGAAAAAGAAAGACGCTACTTTTTTATCGATAGTTTTACCCGTAATTGCCATGCCAAATTTTGATAACACTTTCTTCAGCGGCTCACTATAGATTATCACGTCCCAACAGTTCGGCTTATACTCTTTGCAGAGAGGTTTTTCATTAAATAATTGTTTGACGAGATTAAGATAATCTTCCACAACTTCTTCAGTGCCATTTGTAAACCAAATTTGACTCGATGTTGTTGACAGCCTGCCTTCAGCAAGGAGATATCCTAAAAATCGCGCCAGTTCCTTAGAATTTTTCCACAGCATTGGATATGTTTTTGAACCCGTTTTTGATTTTATTAATGGTATCAACGAAATCATTTCATCATCGGACATCTTAAACGAACGCAGAAGCCTGATAACATAAGTCATATTCATTGCCTGCCTGTCAAGAAATCCTTTCAGTGCGATAAGAGGAATTTGAGCATTCTGTGCCATGAGCTGCCATGTGCCACTTTTTTGAGCCTTCACTCTCTTATAAAGCTCTTCACTCCACGGAACAAAGATACCATCGTGTTCCTGTACCTCGTTAAGGAGCTCGTAAAATATTTTTGTAGTGGGCTTAAAATTTACTTTGCGTGGCACGGCTATTTTCGTTCCTTCAGTAAGTTCATCCGCACGTACACTTACAATACTGCTTTCTTTGAGAACAAAAAGAGGATGATAGGGCGTCGCTGTAATTCTTCGGCCAGACCTTGTTGTTATCTTAAATAGATGTGATGGAGCTGTTCTTTTAATATATGCTTTTATAGGCTGCAAAACTGTACTGCCCGTTTCAGTATCCAGACAGGGAACTTTTGTATTGTCACCAAGAATCAGGAAGCCGTCATCAAGTTGTTGCGTCTGCGTTTGGGATTCTTTTTCATCAAATAATGTCTTTATTGGGACTACTCTATCAGTAAGTTGAACAAGAGTATCGCCAGTCACACATTTCCCATTGCCGTTTGCGCCCAAGACAAGATTAATCGTATTCCCAAAAATCAACTCAGTTTTTTGTGCAAAACTCTTAAAACCAGTCATTACTAACTTGTTTATCTTCGTCATCCTCTGTTTTTTTCCTCGCCTTCTACAATTTTTCGTCGATTTATAAGCTTTTTCATGAGATCAGTATCTCCGCATGGGTGTTACCTTTCTGGAGTCCTTACACATAACTACCTTTTTTGAGTGGCTAGAAAAGCCTTTATTTGATGAGATATTTCTCATCACATATGGAGCATGAATTACAACATACA
>Ga0209542_10006779_pt1 | contig 22154 bp, 31 predicted proteins | sample RifCSPhighO2_01_FD_184028 | JGI IMG/M metagenome (GOLD analysis project Ga0209542, IMG submission 184028) | Soil microbial communities from Rifle, Colorado - Rifle CSP2_plank highO2_0.1 (SPAdes) (version 2) | ecosystem: Environmental > Terrestrial > Deep subsurface > Rock core/Sediment ... | reverse complement strand
TAAAGAAGAAATCTTTTCAACATCTTTCTCATCAATTAAAACTAATGCGCCATTAAATGAATCTTTATATTCCTCAACTATAATTGAAGAAGAATCCTCTACCGCCTTTCCAGTCAAAGAAGATGAATCCAACTCATCAATAATTTCTCTCTTAACTCTTGAATGCTCCTTATCTAACTTTGCTTCATGCTTATAAACTGCATCTGAAACTTCGTCAGGTTCAAGTGAAAAAAAAGAGTAAACATACTTAACAGGATTATAATCAGAGTATTCTTCTATTTTATCTGCATTTTTTAAAGCGGTTTCTTTCAATTCATTCTCCTTCAATCCCAAAGGAGATTCCTTATATTGAATTATATATCCATAATTTTCATTTTCAGAACTTTTAAAATCATTCAAAGGTAAAGAGTAAGCCCCTGCTATCAAAAAGCTAAAAAAATAAAAAATAAAAATAATTTTCAAACAAAATATACCTAACAGCTTATTCAAGGTAAAGTCTCTCCCCTGTTTGATAAACAGCTTTATTCAATTTAACAACTAATTGAAACTCCGGAGCAGGAGGAGTGGGAACTACTGGAGAAACAGGATTAGATGGAGAACTACCAGACTCAGAGCCTCCTCCGCCACTTGAACCGCCACCACCAGCACTTCTACTAGAAGTTCTAACATTCACTGAATTAGAAGATGAAGCAGTATTAACTTGAATAGGCAAGCTTGAAATTAATTCCCTATTATCTTCAGAGAAAAATATAGGCAAGACAATTATTTTTACTACATCTCCAAAATCTTCATCATCAATAGTAAACTCAATTTTTTCACTTTGAAAAACAACAAGAGAGATATTTTTTCTATAAGAAAAACTTTCGTTTTTATCGTTATATAAAACAACTAATAATCCGCTAACATTTCTAAGATATCCTTCTTCAGAATCTCCTCTTATTCTTGACAATGTAAAAGAAATTTTTTCTCCATTGTTTTCAGACTCCCCATCTTCAAGAACAACCGAATCAATAGAAAATCCTTCAAGAAGCAATTCAGAAACAACATTTGTTTCCTGTGAAGAATCATCAAAAAACTTATTTAAATAAAAAAAGAAGATCGAAACTCCTGCAATTGAAACAATTACAATCAAAAAAATACCTAAAATTCTACTCATTCCTCTTTTAAAATGCATAATAAAATCAGATAAAAAACATTTAAATACTCTTCTAAACAAAAAACAAAATGGCCATAGCATCTTTAATAGTAAAAATAATGCCTGATTCCCCAGAATCAGATTTACAAGAAATAGAAACTCACGCAAGAAATCTAATGGAAAAAGAGGGAGCAAAAAACATCTCATTTGAACAAAAACCAATAGCATTCGGACTAAAATCAATTATGATGAAATTCGCCCTCCCAGAAGAAAAAGGCACAGATATGGTAGAACATAAATTATCTTCAATAGAACATGTTTCATCAGTCACAATTGAAGATTACAGAAGAGCCTTCGGCTAAAGTATTTAAATATAAGATTACTAAAAAGAAAATGAAAACTTATAAGTCTAAAGCTGACAAACAAATACATGATGATTTAAGAGGAGAATTAAGAAGAAATATGCAAGAATTAAGAGAAATAAGTAACAGAAGAGACTATACTGAACCTGATGAACTTCCTGAAGAAAATAAAAAAGTAGGAATATTATATGGAAGAATTGGAGAGATATATGAAGAAATGGCCTAAATTACAGAAAATAAAAACGAACTTAAAAAAGCAGTAGATTTTTATGAAAGAGCAGAAAAAGTTTTACGTGAATATTCTTCACCTCAAAGAGCAAATATATACTTAGAAAAACGTAGACACGTTGTTAACACCAGAGGAACCGATTTAAATAGAACTTCACACCGAAGAAATAAGTTAACAGCAAGTTTAGACTCTCGCATTTTAGGATCAGTTACATTGGCATTTATAATATCTGGAATATTACTTAGTTCTTTCACCATAACGGGAAATAGCATTGCAAACTTCTCTTCTAACTCAACTCAATTTATAGGTGCAGGACTTTTTATATTAGGCCTAATTACAGGTTTCTTCTGGCTAAAACAAAGAAATAACTAATCTACCTAATCTCTAAAACCTCAAAACAACAAAAACTATCCACAAAAGAGTCAATATAGTCAAGATGATAGAAAACTGAAGATAAAGATATTTCTTATTAACAATATTAGCTATAGCATGAGCTTGAGAATATTGCCTCTTAGTTATTTCTAAATCACTTAATTTAATTCCTCTTGAAACATATTCCTCATTTGTATTTAGAATTATATCTTTAAAATAAATCATACCCTCTTTTCTCCCCTTACCAACTCTTGGATAAATTGTCTTAACAATAAAATAAATATTTAAAAATACAATGATTGCAGAAATATAAAGAAGATTATTCCACGAACCTAAATCCAGAAGACTAGAAGACCTAATTCTATCAAGAAAATTAACTAAAAAACCCACAATTAAAGACAATATCCCAAAAACCCCTATAGCTTTACTATCTATTCTTTGAAGTTCAGTAAGTAAATTTTCAAATATCTTTTGAGGAAATGAATTTCCAGCAAATGCCCCAGGCAACGGCCCCTTTGTATCACTCATAAACAAATAAACAAACCTCAATTTAAAAAACTATTCATTCAATATTAAAAAATAGTCAATTCCTAAAATAATATAAACCTTACATCCCTACTTAACAAATGGCTTTAACATTAGAACAGATAAGAAGTTTAAAGGATCAGTTAAGAGCTCAAGTATCCAATCTTGTTCCCGAAAAAAAAGAAGAAGCTTATAAACAAATTGATGAAATGTCTCCTGAAGCAATTGAATCTCTTCTTAGAGAATCTCAAGAAAAAGAAGAAAAATCCATCTTCAGAAGACTTGTTGAAAATGAGATACAAAACGTAAGACTTGAAGAAAACACCGAAGCAATATCTATATTAGACATAAATCCTATATCAAAAGGACATGCCTTAGTAATACCTAAAAAACCTGTGAAGTCTCCCGAAGAAATACCAAAAATTGCATTCTCACTTGCCGAATCCCTATCAAAAAAAATAACAAATAATCTCAAAGCAAAATCAGTAAAAATTTTGACTGATACAAAAATGGGAGAAGCATACATAAATATCATACCCATTTATGATACTGAATTAAATTTGAACTCTCCAAGAAAGCAATCTAATTTAGAAGAGCTTGAATCATTAAAAAAAGACATCTTAATTGAAATAATAGAAAAGAAAATTGAAAAAATACCTAAGCAAAAAAAGAAGAGAGGAAGAAAAACAAAGTTCCATAGAAGAATACCATAATTAAAAATGAAATAAAGAAAACGGGAACAAACGCAACTCCCTCTTTTACATAAATACTCTTATGGTGGTTCCTCAGAATCATTATATCTTTAGAACTCAATCCATGAACACTTTTCTTTATCAAAGACTTTCCCACTTTAATATCTCCCAATATCCAATCTCCCTCTTTAAGTTCAGCAGGTTTCTTCAATGCAATCATACACTTATCGACAGAAAAAGCGTAGGCAAAAATTAAATAAACTATTAAAAATAAAACAAGAAAAGAAAAGAAAAGAAAAGAAATAAATGCTGAAGCAATGGCCAATACTAAATACCCATAGAATAATTTCAGCCTAAAATACCTATTAAACGATTTAAGAAAAATCTTCTTATTCCTATAAGCATAAAATAAACTTGCAATTAAACTATAAATCGCACCTATAAAAAATAAAATAAATATAAATCCAAGTCCAAAAAAAAAAACTTCTCTATAATTTGAATAAGGTAACAATACACCATAAGAAATCAAAAGTTTTGCATCTCCTCCTCCAAAAACACCTGCATAATAAAACAAATTACCAAAAACAAAAAACAAAGCAACTCCAAGAATACCTAAAATAAGAAAACCATAATCCATTTGGTAAATAGAATATATTGCCCTGTACCCTAATCCAATAGTCAAAAGGGAAAAATTAAGCCAATTGGATACTTCTTTACTCTTTAAATCCTGAAAAACAGCGAAAGCGGTCCATAAGAAACCTACCAAAAAAAGAAAAAAATGCCTATCACTAAAGATGTCAATCATAAGAAGTATTAAATATTATAATTTATTAATGTTATTAATGTCTTTAGAAAAAGAGTCTGTAAGAAATAAGTACATAATGCTAATAGCCATAGCCATTTTAGTAATATTATCCTATTTAATAATAAAATCTTTCTTAGTCTCTCTAATTAATGCTTTCATCCTAGCCTATCTAATAAATCCCATTTTTAAAAAATTAAATAAAAAATTCTCAAAGGGCTTATCCGCTTCCATTTCAATACTAATACTTACTCTAATAATAATCATACCCTCAATAATGCTCGGAGCAAAAATAATTACCCAAGCCCCCGCCCTAATTCAAGAAAACTCTATAAACAGCATTCTTTCATTAATATCTGAAAAAGCCGTAGAAATAGGAATAAAAGTAGACGTAAAATCCCTTGCAGAAAAAGCAGTATCTCTTCTTGTAAATCTACTAAATTCTACAATAATCCTAATCCCACACTTAATTTTCTCAGTCATCATCACTTTAATGGGTATCTATTTTATACTTTATAATTGGACCATTATGTCAACAAAAATAAGACACTTTATTCCTTTCAAAGACAGAGAAGTAATAGTAAAAGACATTTCCAACTCGACAAAGGCAATAATATATGGTTCGGTCTTAGTCGGATTCATAGAATTTGTAATTTCAGCAATAGGATTTTACATAGCAGGAGTCAAATCCTATTTGTTCCTCTCTCTTCTTATATTCCTCTTCGCCTTCATCCCGGGATTAGGACCTGCAGCAGTCTGGGTTCCAACATTTGTATACTATTTAGTAAAGTCCGCATCATACTTCACTCCAATTACCATCCTAGTAACAGGACTAATCGTATCAATATTGATAGACACAATACTCAGAACAAAAATACTTTCAAAGAGTGCAAACATAAATCCTCTAATTATGTTAATGGGTATCCTCGGTGGAATCCCCCTATTTGGCATATTCGGTTTCATCATAGGCCCTCTCGTCCTAGTCTATGCAATAAAAATAATAGATGACTACCTAATAGCACCATAAGACAAGACCCAACAACTCCTACCCCTCTTACAATTACTTCATCTTAGTAAAACTCCCCACAGCGAGCTATGAGACCTCAACGATAAACTCATAATTATCTTATAATACGCTAAACCATTCGAACATTAGATAACTTCATTATTATTTACATTTTAGAATTGTAACTCTACCCAACTTATCCCTAAAGCAAGCTATAGGGTATTACGAAGAATCAGACATTAGATAATTATTTTTACTAAACTATTTTTTCTATCATTATCCCTTTAATCAGCTCTTTTCCCTCTAATCACACTTTTTATCCTTATCATCATTTCTTAAAGGAATATTATGCGTTCTCCTATGCCCGCCCCTCTTATACATACCATATCTCGATTTAGCTCTCTTATCGTTCTTAGTCTTTCTCTTCTCAGAATGTCCGTAATCCATATAAGAACAAAGAAATTAAGATTTAAAAATGCTATGAAAAACCTATAAAAAAATCACTACCTTGAAACAAGAGTAGCATTTTGCATAACTTCATTACAGAAAGTCTTACACTCAACATCATTAACAACTAAATCACTATTATTACACTTCACATCATTATACTCTCCACTAGAACTAACTACTTCTTTAGTTAAATAAAACACACACTTCTCCTGAACTAAACCAGCATTACACGAAGGTAAATTAGTTATCCCTTGTGTAGCTTTAACACTATCAGAAATCTTACTATACTCGCAATTAACCAATCTTTTCTCACCATCAAGTTCAATTTCTTTGAACTCTTCACAATAATCTAAAGTCAAACTATTCTGTGCTGCTATAATACAACCCTGCGCAACTGCCTGCAAATCCTGCCCTGGCAACTTATCAACTTTTCCAAATATAAAATCAAATCCATTCGTAGCGCCAATTATCAACACAACCACTACAACAATACCAAGAACAATCAAAAGCAAAGTACCGATGGTAACTCCCTCTTGTCCCTTTCTATTCATCTCTTTTTGCATAAAGGAATAAAATATTTATTATATATAAAGCTTTCCTACATTTTGTTTTTATGTTGAGTCCTAATATTATTTACATTTTTACACTTAATAAAAAACAAAATCATCTCTCATTAACATAATCTCCTTTTCCATCAAAAACCAAAACAATATCCTTACTCAACTTAAAACTCGTCCCCTTCAATTCACCACTACCTATTTCAGCATAAAAACTAACATTCTTCATCTCAAAAATATAATTTTCTCCCTCTTTATAAAACTCAAACTCTCCATTCTTCATCTTTGCAAAAAATTGTTCCGTACCAGCCAAATAATAATTTCTATTTGCAAAAGATGAAACTTCTTTCTTTATATCGCTCTTATTATAGTTATTTAACACAAAAGACTTTATCTTCCCATAACTATACTCTTCAGCAATTTTAACTTTCTCAGCAACATCATATTCTCCATTTTTAATACCTCCAAAATCAGACTTAAACATTAAAAAGGTAGCAAGTGCAAAGCCACACAAAACAAGTGCAATTATAACCATGACTCCTAAAGGAACATCTCCCCTCCTATTCATTTTTACACTCTCCAAAATAATATTTAATTTCTATTAAACTCTTCTCTCCATTTGAATTCAAAACATCCATTTTAACAACCCTAAAATTTTTCTTACTATTTATTATCCCATCTATCCTAATAAAATAACGATTTAATGGGTCTGCATAAACTACGACATTTCCATCTTTAAAAGAAGACTCAAAAGTAGAAGTCAAACCACTATCACTATTCTTTAAGATTAAAAAGAGACAATTATTTTTTTCATTATAAAAATTACCAATGTCTTTCTGGAGAAAATCTTTAAATTTATCTGCACTTATGTCACCCACCACATAACCAAGCAAAGAATCCAAAACAATCTCTCCATTCTGACCCACACCCTTAAAAAGAAAATCCTCTCTAAAATTTCCACTCTCTTGATAAGAACTTACCTCTCTCCCGAGACCTATATTGTAAGCCAAAAAATTAAACAATCCCATGACAAGAAATACAACTAATAATACACTAAAAATAGTAAGCCCTTTCCCAATCTGTCCTTTTTTATTAATCATGTTCCTACCTTCTGCACCTTCCGATTATTTGAAGCTATAACTATATAGCCCTCGCCCTTAAAATTAAAATAACTTGTCGCACATCTTGGATAATTCTTATTTTTCTTTGCTCCAACCAATCCGCAAAGATTAATATTACTTCCATAAGAATAAAACTCCTCTTTTCCTGCAATACAATCATCAAAATTACTATTCTTACAAATCTTAAAAGCCATTTTAGAATCATCAAAAACTTTCTTATTTATCCCACAATTTCCAAAAAAGTCCATCTTAAATTTTTCAACTCCATTTATATTTAAACACTTAATAATTTTAGCATTTAAGATGAAACCTTCTTCCTCTCTTGAATCATATCCATCCCCATAAAAAAGGTAAACCGCGGAAACTATCCCTAAAGTCATAATTATTATTAAAAATAAAAAAGTAAAAGCGAAAATCCCTTCAGAAGCCGACCCCTTTCTATTCATCATTTTTTAACCTCTCACCAATCTTAAAAGAAAAGATATTTACATCTGGTTGCGCCAAATTCAATTTAATATCAGTTACATCAACTTCATTATAAAAATAACTACAACTTGCTCTTCCCTTGCTCAACTTCACACAAACTTTTCTATCCTCGTTATTTATCTCTATCATATCGCTTAATTTCTCAATCTCATTATTTTTAGCTATGGCGCTTATCTTCTGAACATTAATTTTTATTTCCGCACCCGTCTCAGCAAGATTAATTAAATTTGTAATTCTCTTTGAATAATAATCTGCCCACAAATCTGCACCCTCTCTTTGTCCATCTATATAGTAAAACATAAGAATAAAAAATAAAACTATCAAAACTATATAGACTACATTGTCAATGCTCATATCTGGTAAAGCTCCTTTTTTGTTCATCTAACCACTCCCTGCACCAGAACCAACAGAAATGGACTCATCATTACTAGTTATAATAATTTTATCCCCCTTAGAGATAGAAATCCTTTCCAATTCTACAGAAAAACCTTTATATGAATAATTCTGATAAAAAGAATCTCCCCCCAATGAAGTTTCTAAAACAATATTATTAACCTTAACATTCTCTACATTAATCTTTCTACAATATCCAGTATCTTGACAAGAACTAAGAACAGAATCAACATTACAACTCTTAACATCTGAACAATCTATATTACAAATACAAATACATCCCTTTCCAAAACACTTATCTGGAACTTTAGCATCCTGCTTACTATAAGAGGTCAAAGTCCATCCTTTTGCAGTTCTAAAAGTAAATTCATTACTCTCTCCATCTTCAAGTGCATTTATTTTTCCCTCTAAAGAATCTATAAAAGTTTTAGCTTTCTGATTTTCCTGATTACCATAACTTGAATAAAGTAAATATGCTCCATAAATAATAATTGAAACAACCAAAACCGCTAAAATTATCCTCGGAACTTCCTCTCTTATCCACCCTCTTTTCCCTTTAATCATGGATTCCCCTCTAAATTCTTACATACTTGATTTATCTCATTTATATTATCATAATCAAAAGGCCTTACAAAAGAGCATCCATAAACTCCCTCATCAACCTGTTTAGCTTTAGGACTATTTAATTGCCCACAATATCCCGCAGAAATAGCATTTTGTTGCGAATCCTTAAATGCAGAAATAATTGCAGTAGTCCCTCCGACAGCAACTGCCGTCTTCAAAATCCCGACCAAACCTATAACTGACCCAACAGGATTAACAACAAAAGCGCCTACAACAATAAGTCCCCCAATTAAAGCACCATTTGCCCCAACCGCTGAAAGACTTTCACCCCATTCTTTAGTTTTAAAAGGATCTCCTTTGTTAATTATTTGTATAAAAATAATTCCCACTTCATCAATCACTCCCCCATTAGGATTTTCTTTTCCAAATTTATCAAGAAACTCCTGAGGATACTTAGTTATTTGTTTATCAGTAAATACTTGAAGATAACTCAAAGAACCACCAGGCCCATTTTTTTCAATATAATCATGAATATCTACCTTTGTAGAACTCTGAACAAAATAACCTTTAAGCCCGCTTCCTTTATTTTTCTTATCTTCGTAAATAAAATCTTCATCTATCGCAATTCTATTGCAAATAACACAAGTAGGTTGAACATCTTTCCCTTTAAAAAAGTCAAGAGTACTACTTAAAGCACCAGGCAAGAAACTAGTATAAATCTCAGAAGTTCCAAACAAATCCAATCTCCCCTCTCCCATAGCCTTCCAACAAGAATACAAACTCTCCGCATAAACTTTTTCAATAATATCTGCAACTTCCTGCGGGTTATTCTTAGGCAATTCAACTTTCATAAATTTTTCTTCTCCCGCAAATTGCTCACACTCTCCGCCAGATTCAGAAGTTAAACATATTTTCTCCGTCGTACATTTTAGGGGAATATTTCCTTTTATGCTTGAAGAAGTACTCGCCCTTCCAAGGACACTAAGTTTACACAACTCATCTTCTGAATAATCATCTGAAACTATATTATAAAAGAAAAACAAAGCTATCAAAAAAGAAGCAATTACTAAAACTAATAATATTACTTGTTGAGATGTCAGCTCCCCTCTTTTATTTTCCATCTAAATATATGTATTTAATCATTTAAAACAATTTTGCTGTAGTCAACCAATTGAGTTTTTCACTAGTTTGACCCTGTAATCCTTCCAAATAACCAATAAACTCCTGCAATCAATAAAATAAAAATAAATACCCATATAGCAATTTTCACAATAGCACTAAGTTCTCCTTTCTTTACACTAATTACTCGAGCATTCATATTCAGAATCTACCTCCTCATCTAAATCCAAACTCAAAAATCCACCTATTTTTTCAACACAAACATATACATTTTCCCCACCTTCAATTTCAATCTCTATCGGCTTTGTGAGAACAGAATCTCTCCATTTCTTAAAGGGAGAATATAAGAAATTACCCTCGATAATCTCTCCAATTTCACCATAGACATTTCCCTTCTCCCCACCATTTAAGATATAAGAATCATATTCTTTCTTACAATTCTGAGAGATACTAGAAGTATGGACTCTATCATCAAGATCAAAGGTATAAATTCTCGATTCTGTCAAAACAAAAAATTTTCCATTGCTAAGTGAAGATTTAACTAAATTAAATAAAGAAAGTCCTTTTACACAATTTAAAAAGTAAGGATAATTTTTATCTGGCGAAGTCATAACAGGATTAAAATCACCAAAACCAGGAATAAGCTCACTCAACTTCGGCCTCTCACCATTATAAAACTTATCAATAAATCTCTGTCTCAAATATTTAGAACTGACTTTTTTACTTCCAGAATCAAAACCAAAAGCTTCATCCTTCTTATAGTCTAATGCTATAAACTTAACTCCGTCATAATAAGAAAGCGAATCCTTCGCAATATCATATCTTATTATTTTAACATCATCAGGAATTTTCTTCTCAATTCCAAAACCCGGAATTAAATAAATCAATGCCTGCCCCTTTTCTTTAATATATCCTCCTCCAAAATACAACAACAAAAACAAAAGAACAATTGCAACTGGAATAAAAATTACCCGCAAACTAATTTCCCCTCTTTTATTCATTTGCATGCTTTAATAAGACACTTGAAATAATCAAGAGCCCCCACTCCTTTATCTTTTAAACCGAGATATATAAACAAAACCAAAATTAAAACACCGATTCCAACAATCCAAGGAATAAGACTATCCCATTCAAGCTGACCCTTTTTACCCTTCCTCTTTATCATATCAAATAATAAAAACCCAGATTATTAAATCTGACGATTAAAGGTTATCAAGAACTTCGAGAAATTCCTTTGGAGTCATAATCTTAAGTCCTCTAAAATCTTTAATTCTAAGCAAATGGTTGTCTTGTGTAATAATATAATCAGCTTTTCCTTCAATAGCCACTTCTACAAATTTATTGTCATCTTTATCATCCTTAACAATTTCTATTTTTTCTTTCGGTTCAAAAAATTTTGATTTAACAGATAAAATACTCATCCAAATAAGCAACATATTTATGGGAAGTTGTATTTTGAAGTCCATTAAAGTTTCAACAATTTCTCTGATTATCTCGCTTGAAGTTATAATTTCAAATTCTTCATTTCCCCAAGCATATAGAATTTTCTCTGACTCTCCACTCCAAAAAATTCCAGAGATAAATATATTTGTATCAAGAACGACCCTCATCCTAATTAATTTTTCTTACTTCTCACCCTTTTTATAGCATCCAATAAATCCCTTTCAGTTAATCCGTTTCTTTTAGCATGCTCATGTGTTCTCTTAATCAAATCTTCAAACTCCTCTTTGCTAGGAGAACTAATTCTTCTTAATACTATATCTTCTCCTTGCTCAATAACAATAAATTTCTCTCCCTTTTGCAATTTAAGATGCTCTCTAAATAAGAGAGGTATAACTATCTGCCCTCTTTCTCCCAATCTAGTTATCTCAAATTCCATAATCCTACTAATATGATTATCCTATTTAAATTTTTACCTAAAGCCAATTACCTGATACCCATATTTTTCTATATCTTCTTTGCTCCAAAAACCAAGCTCTTTTGTCCTCGCAACATAAGTTACCTTCTTTTCAATAACTCTACCACTATATTCTTTTGTCTCTGGATTCCACTCTCTAAGAATTAGTAGGTCTCCTTCCTTAACCTCGAAATCAGCCAATCTTAATTCATAAGTCTTCTTCCCATCAATAATTGCTTGAAAATATTTCGGCCAAACTTTCTTCTCTATTCTATTATTCATACTATTTCATCATCTCCCTCAGATTAAAATGGACAACTATCAGGTTCTCTTCTTCTTGAATCTGCAATATCTCTTTCAACGGCTTCACAAACTTTAGGCAATTCTTTTCTTAAAATATCTAAAGGTAAAATTCCAATTTCTCTCTCAAAAAAAGAAGGTCTTATAATGCTCACCCTTAGCTTAACACCATAAGCTACTCTATCATAATCTCCTACACATGCAAAAACTGGAATAGAAACCCCGTCTAAACTTCTAAACAAGTCACTTCGTGCATCTAATTCGATACTATCTGGAAGTATCAACCAAGACTGACAACTTTGAAAAGATTCAGTATTAACTGCATAACGAGTTAATTCTCCTCTCCCAATAAGAATATAAGGAGAGACTATATCTCTCCCAGTTTGATGATCCTCTAAAGACATAATATATCTATAAATTCAATATTAATAAAGATTTATATTTTATTTTAAACTTCAAGACAAACACCACCATCCGCTATATTTATAACATAAAATACATTTAAGATAACATAAAAAAGAGTATGGAAAAAGAGAACCTATCAACAAAAGAAATAATTGAAAAATATTCAAAGAAACTTGAATCAAAATTTAACTCAGAGATTGAATCATCTGCAGATTATTCTCAATTTAAAAGAGATATGTTAAAAGAATTATCAGAATATGAACGCTGGGCAAAAACCCTCGGCAATTTAATAAAAATAAAAGTAGCTGAGAAAGACAGAGTAAAAATTGAAAAGCATCTCAAAACTGCAAGACTTGAAGTAACTCCTTCTCAATCTTTAACTTTATCCATAATAGCTTTTCTAGGACTATTTTTTATTACCCTCCTCATAGGAACTTCCATTTATTTGATTACAGAAAGTTTTCCAACACTCTTAGTCTTTCTCGGAATAATAACCTCTTTCTTTGTATTCTATTATGCTTATACGATGCCCAAAAGATTAGCAAATGTCTGGCGTCTAAAAGCTTCTTCAGAAATGGTTCCTGCAATTCTTTACATAGTAGTCTATATGAAACACACTTCCAATTTAGAAAGAGCAGTCGCCTTCGCAGCAGAACATCTTGAAGGACCATTAGGACTAGACTTTAAGAAAATATTTTATGATGTAGAGATAGGAAAATATTCAACAATAAAACAATCTCTAGATAATTACTTAGAATCTTGGAGAGAATACTCTCCCGAATTTGTTGAATCTTTTCATTTAATAGAATCCTCTTTGTTCGAACCTACCGAAGCAAGAAGAGTACAAATCTTAGAAAAGTCTTTACAAATAATTTTAGATGGTGTTTATGAAAAAATGTTAAGATACTCAAGAGAAATAAGATCTCCCCTTACAAATATTTACATGCTTGGAATAATTCTTCCGACTCTCGGTCTTGCCCTTCTTCCTTTAGCCTCAACTTTACTCGGAGGAGCAATAACTTGGCCAATCTTGATAGTTATCTTCAACATAATTATTCCATTTTTAGTATTCTATTTAGTTTCGGAAGCACTAATAAAAAGACCAGGAGGATATGGAGAATCTTCAGTCCTTGAATTAAATCCTCAATATTACAAATACCAATCAAAAAAACCTTGGCTAATAGCTTCCCTAATTGCAGTCCCTATATTACTTTTAGGATTACTTCCTTTAATTCTTCAATTAGGATTTATATCATCTTTAGGACTTCCGTCAGACTTCGCTCTTGAGAATATAGGCTTAAGTTTCTTAGGGGAAGGCAATCTATTCAATTTTAGAATTTCAGACGGAGAAAGAATAGGTCCCTTCGGAACAGGAGCAATTATTTTTAGTCTCTTAATACCTCTAGCAATTGGAATATTCTTTTCCTCCGCATATAAAAGAAAAACAAGAGATTTGATAAAATCAAGAGATGACACAAAATATCTTGAAAAAGAATTTACTAATTCACTCTTCCAATTAGGAAATCGTATTGGAGATGGAATTCCAGTTGAAATTGCATTCGGCAAAGTAGCACAATCAACTCAAGGACAAAAAACACAAGAATTTTTCTCTCTGGTAAACAGAAACTTCCAGCAATCAGGAATGTCTCTTGAATCTGCAATATTTGACAAAAAAAGAGGAGCTCTAACTTTATTCCCCTCATCTTTAATTGCGACTTCTATGAGAATACTTTTAGAATCCGCAAAAAAAGGATTACAAGTTGCAGCCCGTTCATTAATGTCTATATCTGAATATGTAAAAAATATAGATAAAATAAATGAAAGACTTCATGATTTACTAGCAGAAATAGTTTCAGATATGAAATCAAATATGACTTTCCTAGCTCCACTTTTAGCAGGAATAATTGTAGGCTTATCCTCTATGATAACTTCCATCTTAAACAAACTCCACGAAATACAAATAAATGCGGGGGGAACAACAGACAGCCTCGGAGGATTCGGCTCAATAAATTCAATAACCTCCATTTTTGAAGTCAATCAAATGATTCCGCCTTACTTCATACAAATCTCAATAGGTATTTACATAATAGAAATAATTTTCATACTCACCTCTGCCCTAGTAACCGTAGATTCAGGAAGAGACCCTCTAAAAGAAAAGAATGAATTATCTAAGAACTTAGTAAGAGGCCTTTCGCTTTATTTAATCGCCGCCTTTTTATCCATTTTAATATTGAACATCTTGGCCACAATTTCACTGGGAAGTCTGTCTTGAGGAATTAAATTTGTCTAATATGATTATAACTAATATCTGCAATTTTACCACATCCAGTCTGTTGCATTGTGTGTCCCAATTCTCTAGTAAAGATATCTAAAACTCCAACAAGACCATCCTTACCTCCAACAGCAAGTCCATAAATAGAAGGCCTTCCAATAAAAACTCCATCAGCTCCAAGAGCGTGTGCTATAAATACATCTTGTCCAGATCTCAATCCACCATCCATATATATCTGCATATCTCCATAATCTCCCCCATTTCTAATATCTTGTAAAGCCAAAAGAGTAGGAATAGCTCTGTCTAATTGTCTACCGCCATGATTAGAAATAATGATTCCTTTAGCCCCTACTTCTCTTGCCTTTAGAGCATCTTGAGGATTTAATATTCCTTTAAGATATACTGGAAGTCCAGCACTTTTAACTAACTTCTCTATATTAGACCATGTCGCTTCACCAGACTCTAAATTACTCAAATAATAATCATCTAAAGAAGAGAAAATAGCTCCTTTTGACATTGGAAGTAAAGGCAATCTAGTACTATTAACTTCTGGAAAGATTCCACTACCTCCAGTAGCAGGACTTTTTCTTGTACTACACATTGTACAACCAGAAGGTGCATCAACAAGAAGTACAATCGCGGAAACGCCAGCTTTCCTTGCCCTAGAAATATATTCTTCAGTAATTCTATGGTCTTTATGAGGAAGAGTTTGATACCATACATTATTCAAATCACCACAATTTCTCTTAATTTCCTCAAATCCTTGAGTAGAAAAAGAAGAAATTACTATATTAGTTCCGAATTCTTTAGCAGCCATAACAGAAGCACTCTCTTTATCTGGACAATATAATTCCTGCCAAGCAAGAGGAGCAATCATAACAGAAGTTTTTGTTTCTCCTTCAGACACAGAAATACCAGTATCTATTCTTTTAAGACCACTCAAAACAGAAGGCACTATACAATATCTATCAAAGACTGAAACATTATTTTGATTGGTTCTACCTAAACCCGCAGCTTTTCTTACATAATCTGCTATCTTCGGAGGCAATTTTTTCAATGCTTCAGTTTCGTACTCTAAAAGAGTATTTGGTAAATTTTCCATACTCTCCCGTCTAAAATTCCCTATATAAAGTTTATTCCACCAAAATGGAATACTAGGAGTAATTTTAAAAACAATCAAATCTCTATTAATTTATGGAAATAAAACCGGCCCTTAAAGAATATGGTTTAAGCAATAAAGAAATAGAAGTATATCTTATTCTTCTACAATTAGGAGAGTCAAATCTTCAAAAAATATCAGGAAGAACCGACTATCCTAAAACAACAGTTTACAACACTCTAAAGTATCTTATAAGAAAAGGTTTAGTTTCAAGTTACATAAAAGAAAATATAACTTTTTATCAATCAAATAACCCTAAAAAAATAAGTGAAGATATTGATAGAAAAAAAAGATTAGTGGACGAAATAATTCCCAACCTAATAAACTTAAGGAAAAACATTATAGAACCTTCTAATATTGAAATGTTTGAAGGGCCCAAAGGCCTACATTCAATATATATGGATATTTATAGAAAAAAACAACAAATCTATTTTTTTGGTAGAGGAACTCATCAGATAGAGGAGTTATTACATCTTCCTGAAAATGCCAGAATAATCCGTATAGAAAGAAAGATTCCTGCAAAAATAATTATAGAGCCAACAAATAATCCTTTGTTCAAAACAAAAGAATATAAGAAGATTACAAAAATGAGATTTCTCCCTTTGTTAAAAGATTTTCAATGCATGATTTACATTTATGGGGAGAAAGTTGCAATTTTTTCAATTAAAAAAGAATTGATTGGATTCATAATACAAAATGAACAAGTAGCCATAACGATGAAATTGCTTTTTGAAGTATTATGGAGTCAAGCAAAAACCCCTCAATTCCCAACAACACCATAAAACCACTCTTTCCACTTGAAAAAAACTTTCTCTGTATCCATCTTATCGCCTTCTCTCTCTTCCTCACTTATCTTATGAAACATCGCATTTGAAAGTGCATTATAATAAGATTCCACAATATCTGGTCTATTCAACTTCTTTGAAGCATTAACTATCTCTTGCTTAATCCTCGCCCTAAGAACAATATTATCAAAAACAGCGTCCCAATTTCCAGCCCATCCTTTTACATTTGAAGCTATAGATTTTATTATTTCAGAATCTCCATTTATCAATTCAGGAGTCGGCTCCAATTCATCTTTCTCTACATTATATCTCATCAAATCAACAAATCCCTTTTCTCTCAAAGGGTCTTTCTCCCAATGTTTTCTAACTTCAGTTATCTGAACAACTCTTCTCTTTGAATGAAGTCCATCAAGAGTCTTTATCGGATTTGTAATAACAATTAAATCTGTTGCCTTAAAACTTGTAACTGGAACTCCTAAATCATTAACAACTCTATCAAAAACACCATATGGAGAATCTCCATGAATCGTTCCTGCGACAACATTAGCCAACGCCCCTATTCTCATTGCCTCATACAACGCACGAGCCTCATCACTTCTAACTTCCCCAACAATCAAAGCTGAATCTCCCAATCTTAAACTAGTTCTTATTCCTTCAGATGCCTCAATCTCACTTGTGCCCTTCAAAAGAGCGCTCCTAACTTTCATACTTAAAATATCATATCCTATTTTCCTCAAAGCATCGATAGGCAATTCTAAAGTATCTTCCACAACTATCACTCTATAATTTGGCATTATCTCAAGCATTAAACTTCCAAGTAAAGAAGTCTTTCCCGCGCTCCTAGTTCCTGCAACTAAAATAGTTCTGGCCCCATCAATAATAAAACTAAGAAGTCCAGCCGCTAAAGAATTTATCATTTTCTTTTCAATAAATAAAGGCAATGTCCACGGCTTATCTCTATGTCTTCTAAATGCATAAGCCAAACCACGAGGAGATAAAGGCTCTTTAACCGCTGCAACTCTCGCCCTCACCTCTCCAAAAACAAGGTCGCTGTCAAGAACGGGGTTTGCCTCATCTAAGGGCCTTCCACTTTGCAATCTTAATTTAGCCGCCCAAGAATCTGCATCTTCATAACTAGGAATTATATTAGTAAAACACTCTTCATAATCAGCGTGTCTAACGAAAACAGGATTCTGTGCTATTGGAGCATTTAAAACAATATCTTGCAATTTCTCATCCATCAACAAAACCTCTATCAAACCAAAACCCAAAGTGTTTCTGACTAATATTTTAGCTAATTTATTAAGCCCATTATAATTTATCTGTATACCTTTACTCTTTGACAATTCAGACAACAAATCTTTAGCAACATTCATAAAAACTTGTCTTATTCTTTCAGGGTCGGTAAATTCCTCGCTCTTGGGCCTATGCTCAATTAAAACATTTCTAGCCAGATTTACAAGAATATGATGCTCTTCGCTCAATTCATATTCTGGAGCACTTACATGATAGAAATATTTTGGTTCATTCTTAACTCTTAAAATACTAATCACTATATCCTCTTCTCCCTCTTTCAAAACATATTGGTCTATCAATTCAGAATTTTCAGGTATTTTCGCGACAAGTCTTGTAAAACTAAAATTAGGCAATACTTGTGCTCTAAAAATACTCTTATAAAAAGATCTATCTCCTTTAAAATAATCTTCAAATTTTTCTTTTATCATTTTTATTATCTTTAAATTCTCAAGAAGCAACTTAAACTTCTCAAAGAATCTTCTATATAAGATACTCTTAGTATCTTCTCCGTCATCTAATCCTAAAGATTTCAATCTCTTCAAAACTTCATAATAAACCATCAAAGAATCTTTCTTAAGTAAATCAGAAAGATAAGACATTTCAGAAATAAAATTAGGACCATAAAGAAAGACTTTTTCATTAGATAAAACATTTTCTTGTTTAATTAAAAAATTATAGAGAGAAGCTATTTCCAAAAGAATAGAAACAGATTCAAAAGAATAACTATAATTCCTCTGTTGTACCATTATAATTCTTAAAACATCTGGATTTTCAATCAAAGAATCAACAGCTTGAGCCATAACTTCAGGGTTATCTGCTATATTTGGAACTAAAGGAGCATTAAGATAATTAATATACATTATATTCTCCCCCGACTTTCTCTCAACTTCAACAGCGTAAAGCTTGGTCCCCTCTTTAAAAATCATACATATAACAAAAAAGACTGATTAAAATAACTTTCCTATTTAGTTAAACACAAAACAAAACTATTTTAAACTCAATAACATTTATTACAACATGGAAAATTCTCAGGGCAATTATGGGGTAACACAGCAATCGCTTTCTGATTCAAGAATAAAAGATTTAGAGGAAACCGTCTATTTACTCAAAGAAAGACTACTATTAATAGGTCAGACGCTTATTCAAAACAAAGAAAGGACCTCTTTAGACTCAGAAGAAAACAAAAAAATGCTAATTCAAATAAAAAAAGAAAATGAAAGACTAAAAGAACTCCTTGAAAGAGTACTTGAACAATTAGGTAAAACTGCAAGAAAAGAAGAACTCATGATAATTAAAAGACAGGTTGATTTACTAAGAGGTTAAATGGCGTCAATAGAAGATATAAAATTAATGAGGCAAGAAGGAATGTCAGAATCCCAGATACTTGAATATTTAAAATCAAAAGGAATTCCCTCAAACGAAGCTAGCGATTTAATATCTAGCGCAAAAATAAAAGAAGCAGTATCAGGAAGACAAACAGACCCTCAATACACAGTTCAAGAAGAAGATATGCAAAAATCAATCTACTCCTCTGAAGATTCGGATGAACAAAATAAACCAGAATATGCAGAACAAACTCAACCGCAATACGAAAATTATCAACAATACTCTCCTTCAATAAATATAGAGACCATATCTGAAATAGCCGAACAAGCCGTAATTGAAAAAATAAGCATAGTTAAAAATAAAATGGAAAAACTGGCAGAATCGCAAAATCTCCTTGAATCAAATCTATTAAACATTGATGAAAGATTAAAGAGAATGGAAAAAATAATTGACCGCCTTCAACTCTCAATACTTCAAAAAGTTGGAGAATCAATAACAAATATAGAAGACTTAAAGAATGAGATGATGGAGACTCAAAAAACATTCAAGTCTCTAATATCCAACCCACAAAGAAAAGCAAAGACTTCCGAGAATTTAGATACTCCTTAAATTATTCAGAAAAAAGTTATATCTCCTTTTAAATAAAAACTCCACACAGAAAATTATAGTATCTAATCCTAATTCTCTCTAATACTCTAAACTATTCGAACATCAGATAATTATTATTTGCATTTTAAAAAATTAATCCAACCAAAATCTATCTCCTCAACAATCTATAAGACATTATAGAGAATCAAAAATCACAATCTCTATCTAACTCAGCACCCACAACCAAAACATCATCAATCTGACACGAACCTTTCTTTGTTCCAACTTTACACTGAAATTCTAAAATGAGATTATTATGGCGATTAAGATGGTTATAATAATCACCAAAGCGATTTTCAAAAGGAAGCAATATATTTACCTCTTTAAACAATCTTCCACTATTTCCTGTCTTACCTTCTGTCGTAAATATAACTTTAGAGTGTTGAGCAATATTAGTTATACCACTACTATTGAGGTTAAAAAGAGTATAATTCATTATAACTCTAAAATAATCTCCTTCAGAAAAAAGACCATAACGATACTTAAATTTTAAATAATTATTAACATAATAACTACATCCTCCAACTAAACCATATTTTCCTCCAAACCTAGTAATCTTTAAGCTATGCACTGGAGTCTCATTTGAAAGAGTATTCTTACTAGCCCTCATAATACCTGCATAACCTAAACTATCGGTATGGTCTGGATATACCGCATAAACCTTTTCAGAATACCATCCAAAAGGTTTAGTCTGATTCCAGTCGCTCAAAGTTCTATCCGTAAAATTATCATAAAAAAGCCAATCGACAGCACTCACGAAGTTAAAAGATAAAAATAAACTTAATACACAAAAACTTAATAAAAAAACAAGTTTTTTCATAAATAACTAAACCCAAAGAAGTATTTAAGCATTTAAACAAACCGATTTTTAGTGAAAAATCCAACAAAAAGCACATTATTTTCTATAACAATAATACTTATTAAGCTGTGGATATTTCAGAAGAAATGGGTTGGGTTCACGACGAAGCTTTTCATTTGCTTAATGTAGAAAAATTTGTTAGTGCTAGAGATGCCTATAAAGAGTTAGTTAGATCTCAAGGAGGTTCAATACACCCTCAGATAGGTGCAGAAGTTATAGAAATAGATAGAATACAACTTTGTACATTATCTATTAATTACGTTAGCGAAAAAGGAAATTTATGGGTTCAACATTTTAGATTAAATCATTACAGAAGACAACCAGATGGGAGATATCCATGTGAATTTTTAACACTTTCCCCAACTCAAGAAGGTTTGGAATTAGGAAAAAGAAGATTAGAAGATGCTGTGAAAGAAGTTATTCAAACAGAACCATCTATTTCAACTTAATTACATTAAACTCTAATTCCCTCTTAGTGAAAACTTCCCACAACAAACTATTGAGCATCAAATAATAACTCCTCAATTATTTCCAATACTCAAAACCCTTCAAACATTAGATAATTATTATTTACATTTTAAAATCATAATCTCAAAAATAAAAACCCAGAATACAACTATTCACCAAATCACTTCATCTTAACAAGAACCCAGGCAACTAATCCGCTAACAATTAAAAGAAGCACTGCCCCTAAAACTCTTGCAGAAAGAAAGAAATCAGCGATATTAAGAATATTCTCATCTGCTCCAAAACCATAAGATGGGCCAGGAATATATTTTGCTATACTATCTGAAAAAACAAAAAACAATGAAACAATAAAAACAATTCCCAAAATTAAAACAAAAGCAATACCTATTCCCTTTCCCATAAAATCTGCTCCCTTCCCAACAAAACCAGTTAAAACTAAAATCATAAAAAGAGTAATAAGAACAACAACAAACCAAGGAACAATAGTTCCAACATATTCACGAGTTCCTGCAAAAGCAACAAACATACTCGCAATAGCAAGAGCAACAAATATATTAACCCAAAGAGAATCTCCCAATATTTTTATCTTAGTTAATATCGCTCCAGTTACTAATGCAACAAGCAAGAAAACCAATACAGGCATTATCTGAACAAGAAAAGAAACGTCAACAGGCATATTAATCACTTCTTATGGGAGTCAAAGAAAAACCAGGAGCCTGCTTTCCACCAGCTTGACCATCTTTAGGTCCAGAAGAAACTGAAATAGCAATTATAATTCCTATTATCAACAATGCCCCAATAATCATTCCTCCCCACTCATCCCACCAATACGAACCAAACCAATTAAGTTCAGAAAATGAATTAAAGACCACAATCAAAGCAATTATTCCTGCAATACTATACAATCCAATAAACCATCCAGGTTT
>Ga0209542_10006778_pt1 | contig 22159 bp, 18 predicted proteins | sample RifCSPhighO2_01_FD_184028 | JGI IMG/M metagenome (GOLD analysis project Ga0209542, IMG submission 184028) | Soil microbial communities from Rifle, Colorado - Rifle CSP2_plank highO2_0.1 (SPAdes) (version 2) | ecosystem: Environmental > Terrestrial > Deep subsurface > Rock core/Sediment ... | reverse complement strand
CAAATCAATATTGCCCAAAGAGTTTGGCGCAATCAAGAAGGATGTCAGTTTGAGCCAGGACACAAGAAAATGAGTTCGCAAAAGAGAACCACAACGAAAAGCGAAGAGAAGCCTATACAGCGAGAATTCTGCGGATTAAGGGCAGTTGTTACTGTGGAGTAATAGCTATTCCGAAACATTTATAAATAGCATGCGCTTTCCTGAGCGTCCCAAGGTGATTACCCTATGCTCTATGATTGCGATGATCTGCGACCGCATACTCAAAAAGTAGAGTGTTCTGAGCTTGAAGCTAAGCTGATCGCAAGCAAGGTCATCCTTGAAGGGGTATCGCATGGAAAATGCTGGACAACTGCAAACTACTATGCGATCATGAAACGCGCTTTCTCCGGGAAGAATGTCGCGCTTTTGACTGAAGAAATGAAGAAAGAGCGCCCGGTAATCATTATTGACCGTAACACGCCACTTGATTATGATTTAAGGACGCAACATCCAGAACTTTCTATACTGCAGCCGTTTTATGACGCGATAAAAGAATGCGATTCTAGAACGCGCTTATCCGTATTTGGCATATATCATCTTAAACCGGATAATCCTAAAGATGACTGTGACGCCAGGATAGCTAACAGCGGCAGAGAAGTCAGAGCATCAATAAGATCATTATCAACCCAGCTTTCAGGCTTTATGAGAATAATGGTCATTACAGGAAATCACCATATCATCAATAGAAAGGGGGAATGTGAAGTGCCTTTGATGATGGGCGCGTTAGGACAAGAAGAGAGCAGCGCAGTGATAATCATGCATCAGCCAGTTTATGAGATGGAAAAGAAAGGCCTCGATTCTGAAGGATTGTATAAGCTATTATGCCCAACCCCCCAGATTTATCTGCATGTGTTTTAAGAACTGATCATCATGGCTCTATGATCCTCGAATATTGTTCTGATAATAAAATTATTTTTGTTATTATCTCCAAGAGGTCGGCTCCGCGTTCTTTTGCGCCCTTCACCGCGTCATGAAACACGCCAGGATTATCCCAAGAGAATATCTCTCTTGCGGTCTTTTGAAATTGCGCAAAAAGCTTCTCGACGCGGTCTTTCTCAGAGTTATACTTTATGACGTCTGCCTTCTGGATGGATTTTAAGGTCTCTAACGCTTCTTCAAACTCTTCCAATTCCCTGCTCAAAGTATTGATCTTTCCAGGCCGTGATTGAAAAAAAGCGCACATAAGATTTACCTCGATATGACTGCGCGATTTGTGATTAAAAAATGCGCTGGGTGTGATACCCCACCATTTATAACGCAATTTTTAATTCCGAAACAACAAAAAAATTCTTAAGGATTTTTTGTGCACCAAAAATCGTTTTTACGATTTTTGTGTGATCCGCCCGTCATAACGAGGGACGTAAAACCTCGGGCTAAAGCCCGAGGATAGCCCCGAATGGCGGATTTTCGTTATATTGATCGCAATCATTACTGGATATGATGATTAAACCTAAGCATATAAAAATGTTTGCACGAAGCATGCGCAGATTACGGCAATAACTGTCGCTCAGAGGTTATGACATGCTGATATCACAAAAAATTTATATAGTGCCTCTGAAGAAACGTCTTTAATGACAAAAGAGACCCATCACGAGCATGCTGCTCATCACAGGCTATTCTTCGAGAATGCCTCATTCCCTTTCCTCGCGCTCATCCTTTTCGCGGGAATCTATTTCCTCAGCGCCCAGTTCCTCCTCTCGCCAGCAACAGATATCCGGAACTCGCAGATCCTTGAGATATTCTCAGATTATCATAAGTTCTTCGGGATAGGGATGGCGCTCATAACTCTCATAGGAACTTATATCCTCTATGGGATTTTCGCTGCAGTGACATTGATGCGGTTCGCTGTGATGAAACCCCTACTTTTATTTCTAGGATATGCCCCTTGGGCCGCTTTCGGATTCCAATTGATGTTCAGAGAAGTGGGGCGTGTAGACATAACTAGAGCGATCATCCATTACGCTGGGCTTCCGCTGCTCGTCTCGGGAAGCTTGCTCAGCCTGCTCGCGATTGCCTGGATGATAATCTGCTTCAGGAGGCTTGCATGAAAAAAATCCTTCCATTCCTACCCATCCTTGCGCTCCCATTCCTATTGACAGGATGCCTTGGAGATCTTTTGGAGTTATCATGCATTTTTGTCTCTGACCCATCGCATTGCTATCAGTCTGCGGCGATCCAGAAAGAGGATCCTTATGGATGCGAGAAAGTCAAGGCTCCTGAAGGATTCACAGCTTCTAATCCGCCGAAAGATAAATGCTATCTCAAGATAGCTGAGGAAACCGGAGATTATGATGTCTGTGACAATATCAAGGGTGGGGCAGGATCATACACAAAAGAAGAATGCGTTTCTGGAGCAGCGCTCTCGCAGGAAGACCCTTCAGGTTGTGAAAAGCTCGCCGGAACCGCAAGAGAATCCTGCAGGAAGACTGTCGGAGCGGCTATAACTCCTGAAAAGCTCACAGAGATAAATGAAGAGATCAGCGATCTTCAGAGCGATGTAGGTTCTGACCCTGATGATGCTGAAGCTACAAAGAAGCTAAAAGAGCTTGAGGATAAGAGAAAGGCGATGCTTGACGTAATGCCCGCAGGAACGAAAGCTGATTACTTCAAGAACAATAGGGAAGAGATAATGGGCGATGTCGAGGATGACGATGTCAGATCTGAGATTGTCAAGGAATTCACTGATTACAGGAAGCAGAACCCGACAAAGGATGTCGATCAGCTGCTCGATAAGCTCAAGGAGATAAAAGAGCAGAAGGATTTTGTCAAGAATCTTGATGCGCAGGCAAATTCGCTTGTCGACCAGCTTAAAGAGAACGCTGGCGCGGCAGCAGAAGCGCTGACTGAAGAGCAGACAGAGGCGATTGAGGAGAAAGTTGACGCTCTGAAAGAGAAGAGCTGGGAATGGTTCAAGGATAACGGGGGCTCAAGGCTGAAGCAAGGGATGAGCCAGCTCGAGAAGATGAAAGAGAGGTATGACAAGGCTTCAGAGCAGTACGAGAAGATAAGCGAGCAATTGGATAAGATAAAGAAGACTTATGATGAGCTCTCAAGCATCTACCAGAATGTTGATAAGTATAACAAGATGATAGCTAAAGGGGAGATTGATAAAGGCCAGGCGAGAGTGCTCAAAGGGGCTGTGCTGCTCGGCAAAGGACTGCAGTATGCCACAGAGTACGTGCCTGTCTTCGGAAGCACTGTGTCAACAATCACTAAAGAGACTTTCGCAACGACTATAAAGCTAGCGGAAAAACGGGCTAAAAGGACTAACGCGTTGAACAAATGCATTGATGACCCTGAAAACTGCGACACTGAAGGGATATCAGGATATTGAAGGTGTGGACATGAAGACTATTGCGCGTATGACAATAATTATTGCGATGATGGCGCTTATCTTTCTCTCAGGATGCGGAGAGAATAAGCAGACTGTGAAAGACGTGCTTGAAGAACAGGGCGTCCCTTTCAAGAATGTTGAATTGACTGCAGACACCATCACTATAACTTACGAGGCTTCTGACGCGACAGGTTATGACGGGCAGATTATTGGCGATTGGGGGATGCTGATGGGCGCGGCAGCGGGTTTCGAGTATGAGAATATCGTGATAATAAACACTGTCAATGACGTGCCTTTAGCCAAGCTTACGACAACGCGGAAGAACGTGCAGGATTTCACAGGAGGAATAGTGAATGAGTCAGTGTTCTGGAGCGATGTTGAGATAAGCGCGATAAAGTGAAATGGTATTCTGCGCAGATTTAAAAAGCTTAAAGTATTTCATTCTTTATGGAGAATTTCAGGAATCTCACACTGGTTGGGACAAGCCACATCGCCAGCGAGAGTATCCGCGCAGTGAATGCCGCGATCACTGATAAGGTCGATATTGTCGCTGTAGAGCTTGATAATAATCGTCTTCAGGCTCTCCTGAGCAGCAAGCGCCGCAGGCCTTCTCTCTCAGATATCAGGATTGTAGGGCTTACAGGATGGCTGTTCGCGATCATAGGCGGCTGGGTGCAGAAGAAGCTTGGAGCGAGCGTAGGCATAGATCCTGGAGCGGATATGCTCGCCGCTGTCAAAGCCTGCAGGAAGAAAGGCAAGACTCTCGCGCTGATCGATCAGGACATAAGCGTGACATTGCGCCGCCTCTCCACTTCTCTGACCTGGAAAGAGCGCTTGCGCGTCCCTTATGACATAATCGCTGCGATACTCGCACCAAGACGCCAGATCAAAAAGCTGGGCATAACCAGTCTTGACCTTTCAAAAGTGCCTTCTAAAGAGCTCATAAAAAAACTCATCCTTGAAGTGAAGCACAGATATCCTAACATATATAGGGTTCTTATTGAGGAACGTAACATCTTCATGTCTCACAGGCTTGTGAGGCTCATGGAATCAAATAGGGATAAGATCATCATTGCTGTTGTCGGCGCGGGCCATGAAGAGGAGATGATCGGGATGATAAGATCCTTGCTCAACGATGATGACTCTTCAGCGCAATCTTTTGAATTCTCTGCGAGTCTGGGATGAATTGGTGCGGGACTGCCCTTCTTAGTAGAAAGTAATCCCTCCAATTCAAGTCAGTACATTAATCACCTGCATAAAGATCAACGCGGTTGTATGCAATACAACCAGATTTTACTCCCCCCTGACTCTGTCGGGGAGGGAGTAAAATCTGGCTATTCAAGCAACGTCAAGAAAGTCTTTATTCACAAATTCAGGACATCGCCACTCATGAGGAAAACTATTTAAATAGACGCTCTCTCTGAAGAATCACCATGACAATGGTGAATACGTGGAGAAGCTACTGGTTCAGCTTCAAAAAATATTCTTCGTTAGAGAAAAAAGAGATCACAGCGATCATTATAGGGTCGGCTGTTCTTGCATTGATCATCGGATTGGATGACGGCAGTCCTGAATTCGTGATGGGTTATTGGCTGAGGAATCTTTTCAACTGCTTCCTGATAGTGCTTCTTGCGTTGATAGTCAAGCAGATCGCGCAGCGCGCCACTTCAACAGCTGTAGGGTTCAAGCCTGAATACAAGCCCTGGCTTTACGGCTTAGGGATAGGGATTATCCTAGCTCTTGCCTCTAAAGGGAAACTCTGGTTCCTCGCTCCTGGAGGGATTGTCGTCTATCATCTCGCAGGGCATAGGCTTGGAACTTTCAGGTATGGGCTTAATTACTGGCCTTTAGGAATAATAGGACTTATGGGCCCGGTCTCAAGCCTTATTCTCGCGATATTCTTCAAAGTCATGCTTGGAGTATTCCCTCAGAACGCTCTGATACTTCTAGCGCTAAAATTCAACCTTTACTTCGCGGGGTTCAGTATGCTGCCTATTCCCCCTCTTGACGGCACGCACTTGTTCTTCGCTTCAAGGATGGTGTACGCTTTCGCTTTCGGGACAATAATAGCGTTATGCTTCGCGCTCTTTTACTTGCCGATAATATGGGCTTTGCCTATCGGACTCTTGGTAGGGATAGGGGCGGTAGTATTGAATGCTTTCGTGATTGAGAAATGATCATTAATGGAGAATAAAATGAGGATTCTTGAATCGAAGAAAGGGATAGAGATGGTCGACCAGTGGGTAGAGCTGCTTATGTTCACTCTCCTCATAATCTCTTTCGCGTTATCTGTCTCGATAGGCTCTTTAGTGTTCAACTATATTGTTGTCTTTATCTTCGGCCTCATGAGCGGCAGGTTCCTCTATTACAGGAGAAAGACTTTCCCTTTCTATCTGATAGTTTTCGGCGGAATTGTCGGATACCTTATCGGTGTGAGGTACGGAAGCTGGAAGATGACTCTTTTCCTGTTCATTGTCGGAACGACAATAAGCTGGTACTTGCACTCCAAACGCATCATAAGGTAGTCTGAAAATGAGGCATTCACGGCTTTCAGGAAACATCCATAAATTCTCAGGCACTGGAGAGGTGAACTGCTACTTGATTCTTGAAGAAGGCGATGCTATCATGATAGACACTGGCGATCCTGAAGATAGGGATGCGCTGCGCAACGCTATAGAGAAGATAATCGCTCTCGATAAAGTGAAGAAAGTGATTCTCACCCATCTTCATTATGACCATTCAGGCAATGCCGCGTTATTCCCTGAAGCGAATATATTCATTTCCGCAGAAGAGCTTGACTATTTCAGGAAGGACGCTTACGGCGCTGTTTTGAATAGCGCCGCAGTGAGAGAGCTGAAATCTATCCGGCTGAGACCGCTGCCTGCAAAGATTGGAAGATTAAGAATAATCCACACCCAAGGCCACACTCTTGGAGCAGTCTGCATTGCGCATGAATCAGAAAAAGTATTATTCACAGGAGACACATTCTTTGGCAAAGGGATGTATGGAAGGACTGACCTTCCGAGCTCTGCTCCTGAAAAGCTTGCAAAATCTCTTGAAAGAATAAGAAAGTATAAAGACTTTACGCTCGCGCCAGGGCATGATTATTGAGACTTGAGAGTCACTCTCCTCTCTTGAGCGCGGCATATCTTCTCTTCAGCTCTTCAGGCACGAACAGCATCGAGTCTGGGCGCTCTCCTGGGATCACTACCTGCGTCGATCCTTCACGCCTTGATGCGTCATCTATTGAGGTATAGCTCTCACCGATACGTCTGAATGGTGAATCCTGTCTTGGATCATCTGGGCGCATCCAATCATGCGCTTTCTTTTCTAGATGACGGACGACAATCAGAGGGGGATTCTCCCTTGAAGTGCAGATATGATACGCTTTGACCCCGTTCTCCCAACGCCGCGCTACAGACTCAAAATCTGTGCCTACAAACTCGCGCGCGTACCCTTTAGAGCGATAATCTCGAGTCTGAAGCTCTGAACTTATTCGTTCTACCAAAGCCCTGACTGCGCCCTGATATCTCGCTTCTGATGAAGAAAGATCGCTTGCCGCGCTCTCTTTCTGACGCAGCACGCTGAACACTGCGCTGCCATTGAGCATCTCAGCTCTCAATGCAGGAGTATACATCATTTCATCGCTCAATGCCTCGACATCGATATCATACTGATTCTTATTCTCAAGATAATAACCCATCATGAGGTCAGTCAATGCCCGCTGTTCTGGGATCGCGATCCTTCCATTGCTGAACGCCCCTATCCTTGAGAGCGCGAACGGCAATTCATTGAAATCTCCGCGCGCTTTTTTGGTCAATCCGGTTATGTTGCGCTTCGCAGAATCCTTTGGAGAATTATTATCGCTGACCAAGGCTATTTCGAGCGCAGAGATATGTGGGCAGGAGATATCAATCTCTTTCACGTCTGCCCAGAACGCGCTTTCGCAGGAGCATTTGCTGTCATGATATTCTATTCCTGGAGGGAGTCTCCCTGAAGGGAATCTCTGCGCGTCTGAAATGTTCACAGGATAATGGTCCACGCCGGATTTAGAGAGGACTTGCGCTGAGATCTTGCCGCCGTACCTGTTCACCTCTTTAAGCGCGAGCCTTCTTGAGAGGTCAATGATTCCTGTTCCCTTTTCGCGCCGCATGACTTTAGCCCTGAAATCACTACTGAGTTTTCGGTATGGGATGCCTTTACGCTCCGAGTATTCATGCAGACGCGCGCGTATCTCTGCGGAAGTCTCAAGCGTCAGATGTCCGAGCATGTACTGGCTTGGGCAAAGGAATAATCTTTTGTTATACGGAGAATGCAGGGTTATGCCATAATTCCTTGGGATGATCTCATTCGTTGTGTTTGCCATAAGGAGATGAAAACCTTCCAGATATAATAAAATATGTGGTAATTAATACCACCACAATAATTATATACCTGAGTTATTCATGCGATCCTATCCAGAACTGCTAGGGGGACATGAATCATGACTGAAGAGATTGCGGAATTCTTGGCTGAATTAGGGCTCACAGCCCTTGAATCTAGAGTGTTTATCTCATTATTTGACTCAAGATCGAGCGCTAGCGAACTCTCGAAAAAGACAGGAATCCATAGAAGAAATGTGTATGACTGCCTTGACAGGCTGTCAAAGCGAGGGCTTGTGGCGTCTGTCAAGAGCAATAATAGGCAGGTATTCTCCGCGATAGCCCCTGAAGAGCTCCTTGAGATGCTCAGGCAGCGAACAAAAATTTTTGAGACTCTGCTGCCAATGCTGCAAAGCAAGCACGGAGCGGAACAGGATAAGAACGAAGCATTGCTCTATCAAGGCACTGCTGGATTACGCTTGATATTCAATGACCAGATAAAGACTGGCAAAGAGATCCTGATAAATGCCACAACTGCGAATATCAAGAACGTGCTGAGATATTTCTTCCCTTCGCATGACCTGCAGCGCAAAGAGCGCGATATCCCTGTGAGGATGATTGTTGATGAGAGCTATCGCGAAATGCTGAAGGATAATCCTTTGCCCCCTTTGTGCAGGGTAAGGTTTATCAGAGAGTTCAACAGGAGCCCGATCTCGCAGTACATCTATGGGGATAATGTCGCGATAGTCGTGTGGAGTGAGCCTCCCTCGGCTTTCCTTATACGCCAGAAAGCTGTCGCGCAAGGGTTCAGGGAGAGTTTTGAGACGTTCTGGAAGATAACGAAGCAATGACATCACACCCCACTGGACTTAGACGCATAAGATATTTAAACGAATAGTGCAGAATTTAAGCAATGCTTAAAGATTTTACCCCGCGCCTTTATCAAGAGACGATCCTTGATACCTGCGCTAAAAAAAACACTTTAGTCGTTCTTCCCACAGGGATGGGCAAGACAGCAATAGCCTTGATGCTTTCAGCGCAGCGCCTTCATAATTTCCCTAATTCTTGTGCTATATTCCTTGCGCCTACAAAGCCTTTGGCGATGCAGCACAAGGAAAGCTTCAAGAGATATATGCATTATGAAGATGCTCAGATGGTATTGTTCACGGGAAGCGTCAGCCCTGAAGAAAGGGCTGAACAGTGGAAGAGCGCTAAAATCATATTCGGCACGCCGGAATGCATAGAGAACGACATAATCTCTGGAAGGGTTGATCTCAGTTCTGTCTCACTGATAATCTTTGATGAGGCTCATCGCGCTTCAGGAGAGTATTCTTACACTTTCATCGCGAAACAGTACGCGAGCAAGGCGAAGTTTCCAAGAATCCTTGCCCTGACAGCCTCTCCGGGCTCTGATCAGGAAAAGATACAGCAGATATGCTCGAACCTATATATAGAGGATGTTGAGATACGCACAGAGCAGGATCCTGATGTCAAGCCGTATATCCAGAAGACAGAAGTCGATTGGATCATGGTTGATTTCCCGAACGCTTTCTCTGATGTGCGCAGGAACCTTCAGGAATTGTTCGCTGACCGTGTTAGAGAGATCCGCAATCAGGGATTCCTCAAGAGCACGCGCTCCGCGCTCCCCTCAAAAGTCGAGATATTGCAATTGCAAGGCCAGCTTCAGGCAGAGCTTTCGCAAGGGAGCAGAGCGCCAGAGCTTTTCAGGACGTTATCGTTGTCCGCTGAAGCAATGAAGATACAGCACGGGTCAGAGCTTGTCGAGACTCAAGGGATAACTCCATTGCTGTCCTACCTTGAACGCCTGAATTCTGAAGGGCAGAGAGGGGCGAGCAAGGCTGTGAAGAATCTAGTGATCGATGAGCGTTTCAAGACCGCATTGATAAAGACAAGGACGCTTTCAGAGAACGGCGCAGAGCATCCTAAGCTTGAGAGAGTGAAAGCTCTCATCCAATCGATGATGAACTCAGGGAGCAAGCGCATAATCGTGTTCAACCAGTATAGGGAGATGGCTGTCAGGATAGAGAAAGAGCTTTCATCAGTTCCTGGAATATTTCCTGTTGTTTTTGTCGGGCAGACAAAGAAAGGAGAGACCGGATTGTCGCAGAAGAAGCAGAAAGAAATCATTGACAAGTTCAGCAATGGAGGGTACAATGTCCTGATATCTACTTCTGTAGGGGAGGAAGGGCTTGACATTCCGCAAGTTGACGCAGTGATATTCTATGAGCCAGTCCCTTCCGCTATACGGAGCATCCAGCGCAGAGGGAGGACTGGAAGGCTTGAGAAAGGGAAAGTCGTCATACTGGTCACCAAAGGGACGCGCGATGAATCCTACAGGTGGAGCGCTAAGCACAAAGAGAAGCGCATGAAGAGCACGCTCAAAGACCTGAAGAAGGCTTTCACTGGGGTTTCTGAGATGCGCGAGACTTCACTTAACAATTACATCGCGCCAGAGCTTGACCTGAAGATATTCGCTGATGACCGGGAGAAAGGGGCAGGATTGATCAAGGAGCTTGTCGATCTCGGAGTCAGTGTGCAGCTGAAACGGCTTGATGTCGGGGATTACGTCATCTCTGAACGGTGCGCGATAGAGTACAAGAAAGTCCCTGACTTCGTGAACTCGATACTTGATGGAAGATTGCTTGAGCAGCTGAAGGGGATGCGGGGATTGATCCAGCGCCCGATAATAATCATTGAAGGGGTTGAAGACCTTTACAGCCAGCGCAATGTGCATCCGAACGCGATAAGAGGGATGCTTGCGACGATAACTGTGAGCTATGGGGTGCCTATCCTTCAGACAAAGACCGCTAAGGAGAGCGCGGCGATAATCGCTCTCATGGCGAAACGGGAGCAGGACGAGACGACAAAGCATTACTCTCCGCACGCTGAGAAGAAAGCATTGACTATGAAAGAGATGCAAGAGTACATCGTCTCAGCGCTGCCAGGAGTAGGCGGCGGACTGGCTAAGCCTTTACTGCAAAAGTTCGGCAATGTAAGAAATGTCATGACTGCGACTACTGACGAGCTCAAGGAAGTGGAAAAGATAGGAGAGAAGAAAGCAAAAGAGATACAGAGAGTGCTGGGGGAGAAGTACGAAGAACCCTGAATCACATCTCTCTCAATCTTTTTATCCTTTCAGCCATAGGCGGATGCGTTGACATCAGCGACAGGAACATCCCTGCCCTGAAAGGATTGACTATGAACAGTGATGACGTGGCCTCACTGCCCATCCTTAACGGCGTGCGTTTAGTTTCTGATTCTAGTTTCTCAAGCGCTGAAGCGAGAGCTAAAGGGTTATGGATCATCTTCGCCCCAATCTCATCAGCGAGATACTCCCTGCTTCTTGAGAGAGCTAGCTGGAGCAGCATCGCGATCAATGGGGTGACTATCGCGAGCGCAAGCAAACCGACAAGCCCTCCGCCCTCTCGATTGCTGTCTCTTCCGCCAAAGCCGCCGAACATCGCGGACCATTGAGCCATTGTAGCGATAAAAGATATCACTCCCGCGATTGTCGCGGCGATAGTTGTTATGAGTATATCCCTGTTCTTGACATGCGCCATCTCGTGCGCCAGAACTCCTTTCAACTCATCTTTAGAGAGTATGCGCATTATTCCGTGAGTCACTGCGACTGCTGCGTGCGCTGGATTCCTCCCAGTAGCGAAAGCATTAGCAGCCTCTGAAGGGATCATGTAGACTTTAGGCATTGGCATTCCTGCGAGATGCGCAATCCCTTTGACAGTGCTGAAAAGCTCTGGAGCTTCGCTGTGAGTTATCTGCTTCGCGCGATACATCGCGAGGACTATGCGATCGGAGAACCAGTAAGTCCCGAAATTCATCAGCACTGAGAATATCAATGCTATGAGCAATCCTTGCTGCCCGCCTACAAGGAATCCTACCCCGAGCAATAGCCCTGTGAGAAGCCCTAACAGCATGACTGTCTTGAACTGGTTGAGAACTGCCATGATTAAACCCCCTATCCCTGAAACGCTTATAATGCTGAAATGATAAAGTCGCTTATAAAGGTTATGAAAGATTTGTTTGAGAATCGATTGGATCATTTTAAAGCGTTAATGAAGAACAAGACATCATCATTGATTAAACTCACTCTAGACATTTTAAAAATCTCGCAGATATTAATGCTCGCATAACATCGGAATTTAACGAAGTTTGATTCTCCCTCGTGGAGCCGAAGGCGGAACAGAGCTGGAAAATCAAATTTGGGAAAAATGCGAGCCGAGGCATTTTCCGGTTATCACTTGTTATACGCCCCGAGCCGTAGCGGAGGCGAGAGCGCAGCGTGGCGCGACTGAAAGGAGCGAGTTCAGAAAATATTTCTCACTCATTTTCATTTTGACAGGCTTTTTCTTCAATTAATAATAAATTTGTTTTTTGTTTTGGGTGAAGGGCAGAAGGGAATTAAAGGGGTGAATGCCCGAAGCCCAAAACTCCTATTCTAAAATTTTAACTACTCCGTTATTGGCATCAACTTCGATATAATCACCATCTTTTAGAATTTGCGTAGCTATTTTGGTGCCAATAACACAGGGTTTATTCATTTCTCTGGCTACGATTGAAGCATGAGAAGTTATGCCTCCTTCGTTTGTCACAAAGGCTGCAGCTCGTTCCATAACTGGGATAAAATCAACCGAGGTCATTGTGGTAACCAAAATTTCTCCTCTTTTAAGATTATCAAAATCTTGCGGTGTCAGTATTAACCTTGCAATGCCTTTAACACAACCTTTATTTGCCGAAACGCCTTTAATAATTTTTTTCGTGTTTACTGCGGTGTCATTTTTATTTGTGCCGATTATCATTTTAGTTTTTTCCCAAAGGGATTCTGCCTCTTGGCCTTCTAAAACTATGGAAATATTATCAATTCTTACGATTACAGCAATTTTTCGTTTCAATTTTAATTCAGATAGCGAAATCGATTTATTATCTAATACGGAAATCATTTCGTCAGGAGTTATAAAATAGCAATCACGCCAATTGGTTGTCCCACACATTTTAGCAATTTTCTTGAATATTGGTCGGGAATTAAGAGAAATCTTAGAAAATACTCCTTTTCTAAATTCATTGAGATATGTTCCTTCGGCAATGGCAAAAGCTAGAATTTTAATCTTTTTGTCTTTAATTTCATTGAGTCTTTTATTCCTCATTAAGATTTTATTTTTTTGATTCTCCTTTATTCTTACTATTTCAGAACCCGAATCCTTTTTCAGAGCTTCTTCAAACTGTTTTCTGGCATCAGATATATTCCACGGATCACCGCAGAAATTTACAGGAATATGTTGATATTTTTCCAACCATTTTTCTAATTTACCATCAAAATCTCTGTTTTCTTTAGCAATCTCTAACATTTCTAATTGAGAAAGTAAAAGTGGGGTGTTTTCCTCTGGATAAGTTATAGTAGCAATTATATCATCTATTTCCGTTTCAGGAATATTTTTTGCTTTTAGTTTTTCAATTAAGGATTCATAGCCAATTCTTCCCAGTGTAGCTGTAAGCATTAATCCGGCGCAGAATCTTTGATATTCGCTTATGAATGCGGTTAAATTGTTCTTATTAAATTTTTTAAGGCATAGGTTTAACGATTTTTCCAAACTTACAGCATACTTATGATATTTTTCTTTTAAAGCTTTTATTTTCTCTGGCGAATCAACAGAGACAAGAACGGCTTTGCTAAAATCAGCATAGTTTGGATTGTGTCTAAAAATATGTGCTTGAGTGCCATTATATATTATAGATAAAGCATTTAATTTGGCGTTAACTCCAAAATCTTTCAAGTGCAGGTGGTGTCCTTTGTCAGAAAGAAATTGATGCCACAGGGACATGTTTCTGGAAATTGTTAAAAACCAATTTTTCCCGCCATAATTAATGGTATTTACTGATGAGGTATTTTTTAAGATTAATGTCGTAATTGGTCGACTCTGCACAACATAAAATTTATTCTTTTCGTAAGCCCATTCAATATCGCAAGGAAAACCATAATGATTTTCGATCTGTAAAATTATCTCTGAAAGCTTCATAATTTCCGCGTCAGACAAAACCTGCTTTTCTCCTTGCTCTTTCGGAATGTCGCGCCATTCATTGCCACTCTTTTCAGAACGATAAAGTCCTTTTGATTGCATTTGAATATTTTTATCAATAATGCGTCGTGGTTGTTTTTCTACAACATAAGAATCAGGCGTAATTTGTCCCGACACAATTGCCTCACCAAGTCCAAAACCAGCCTCAATGATGACTTGATTTTTATCTTGTGTTACAGGATGGACAGAAAAAGCGACGCCAGATTTTTCACTATTGACCATTTTTTGAACAACAACAGCAACAGAAATTTTTTGCTTATGCAATTCTTTTTCAAATCGATAAAATATGGCGCGAGGTGTGAATAATGAAGCCCAGCATTTCTTTACATTTTCCAATAAATTAACTTTTGTAGTATTTAGGTAGCTTTCGAGCTGACCAGCCCAAGCGGCCGTAGAGCTGTCTTCGGCAGTTGCACTGGAGCGAACAGCTACAAATTGAGAATTAAGTTTTTTAAAATTTTCTTTAACTGTTTTATTTATATCTTTTGGTGTTTCTGCTGACAGGATTAACGCTTTTATCTTTTCTGAAGCGTTTTCTATTGTATGTATTTCTCTGCGGTCAATGGAATGTAAGATAGAATCAATCTCAACATTTAGGTCTGTTTCTTTTAAAAATTTCTCAAAAGCATCTGATAGAATAACAAAACCAGGTGGCACTGAAATACGTGCTCGTGCCATCTCACCAAGTGAAGCACCTTTACCACCCGCTATCATGGTATCCGATTTTGTAATTTCTTTGAATGTTTTTATTAACGACATATTTTCAATTAAGCTTTATTCCTTTATAAATAAATCGTTTTCGTAGCGAAGCGGAGGAAACACCTTATTTTCCCTCTATAAAAATTAAAAAACAAATTTATTCCCCTTTAAAAAAAGCCTGTCAAAATTCCTTATTAAAAGAGAAATATTTCTTGAATAGCGCATAACAGCACTTATACGCAATCGCATCCCACCATGCACTACTCTGTCTTCACTCCAAAAGATCCTAATTCCTTCCTCAGCTGCGCTGCGCTCTGGAATAATATCCCTTTCATGCCTGACTCTCTCGCGGTATCAACGAATCCCTGGAAATCGTCAATGAAGACGCATTCTTCCGGAGCAACCCCTCTTCCCTCTCAACCTCTCAACCATCCCTGGAATGACTCGCAGCACTTCCTCAATCTCCTGCTGCGTCGTGAACCTGCTGAGAGAGAACCTCACGCTTCCGTGCGCCTGCACTGGTGTCAATCCTATCGCGCGCAGCACGTGGCTTGGCTCCAGCTCTTTTGAAGAACACGCGGATCCTGTAGAGGCGCAGATCCCTGCCTTATCGAGCAACACTAATAATGACTCAGCTTCTATCCCTTCGAACCACACATTCACGTTATTGCACAGCCGCTCCCCACCTTTAGGCCCGTTAAGGATGACTCCTTTCATCCTCTCCAGACCAGAGATAAGATTATCCCTTAATTCTTCCATTTTAGAAACATGCTCTTGCTTTGCCTGCCTAGCTGCCTCTTCAAAACCAACAATCCCTGGAACGTTCTCTGTGCCTGATCTAACACCTCTCTCATGCCCTCCGCCGTGCATTAGAGGCATAAGCTTTACTCCTTCGCGGACTACCAGCGCAGCAATCCCTTTAGGCCCGTGGATCTTGTGGCTGCTTACAGTGACCATGCTTAGCTGCTGCTTTCCGAAATCTATCGGGATTTTTGTGAATGACTGCGAAGCGTCAGTGTGGAATAATACTTTCCTTTTTGCGCATTCAGCAGCGATTGATTGGATGTCCTGTACAGTGCCGATCTCATTATTAGCGTGCATTATCGTGACAAGGATTGTTTTAGGGGTGAAAGCTTTCTCAAGCGCGGCCATGCTCACTTTTCCGTCATTATCGACAGGCAGGTAAGTGACTGAGAATCCTTGAGTCTCTAGCCACTTGCAGGCCTCAAGCACCGAATCATGCTCGATGCTGCTCGTGATTATATGATTGCCTTTGCTCTTCAATGCGAGCGCCGCCCCTTTTATCGCCAGATTGTTCGCCTCTGTCCCTGAACCAAGGAATATCACTTCTTGCGGCCTCGCGCCAAGAGCTGCAGCGATGCTTGCTCTTGCCTTATTGACTGCTTCGCGTGCCTCTCTCCCGAGGCTATGAGTTGAAGAAGGATTGCCGTACTTCTCCGAGAAGAATGGCTGCATTACTTTCACGACTGCAATATCCATGGCAGTTGTGGCTGCATTATCCAGATATATGGTCATATGAGTAAGAATTCAAGCACGCAATTTAAACGTTGCGGTTAGATACGCTTTATATGTTTGGACTGCTCATACAATTTGCCTGCATGCCCGACCTTACGGACTTAAGGCCAAAATCACGGATTTAATAGAAAACACTCCCTGAAAGGAGTAAAAAAACCACAACATTTATAAAGGGGGGCGTCATCCTGCAGTGATAACGCGAGGTACCCCCAATGCGGAATAAACAGATCCTGATCTTCATCCTGTTAGCGCTTGCGCTGCTTGTGACCGTGGCAAGAGGTCTCGCTGTTGAAGAGAATTTCGCCGCTTCAAGCCCTAATTCAGACATCTACGCGTGCGCGTGCTCTACAGGGCAGAACAGCCTGCTCATCCAGAACACAGGGACTATCACCAGCGTTTATACCCTCTCGCAGGAAGGAGATGCGTCGGCGTTCACAGCCCTCAGCGCGTCTGATTTCTCACTCAGGCCAGGAGAGAGCAAAGAAGCGTATAATTTCTACAGCGTCCCTTGCGGGATAACTGGAAAATTCAATCTCGATACAAAGATATCAACCGTTTTTGGAGCTGAAAAGACACTTTCTCAAAGCCTTACAGTCAGACAGTGCGAGAACTCTCAGCTTTACCTGAAAGCGCGGCCTGAAAGCGCCTGCCCTTGCGAGCCTATCAAAGCGGAATTCACTCTCAAGAACTCAGGGGATTTCGTAGAGAAATACGCTCTCAAGATAACCCCTGACACAGGGATCGCTTCTTTAAGCGAAGAGCTTGTCATACTCGGCCCAGGCCAGCAGAAAGATATCTACACATTCATAACTCCTGCATGCGGAACTTACGGCCAGCTTGACTTCGTCCTGCACGCCACAGCTGAAAAGAACGGACTCACAGTCGAACTTCCTTTCAGCACCACAACGAACATGTGCTATGATTATGAAGTCAGCGCTCCTGAAAAAGTGACTGTCTGCAAAGACGCTTTCTCGCTCACGCCAATAAGCGTGAAGAACAAAGCCACAATAGCTAACACTTACGCGCTCTCAACATCCCCTAAATGGGTAAAGATAGAAAATCCCCTGATAGACCTCAAAGGAGGCCAGACAGGATCAGCGATAATATCTATCGAGCCTAAAGATGTCGAGCCAGGAGTCTATGAAGCGACGCTCTCAGCGATCACGGCAAGAGGAAGCCTCGAAGCCAGCACTCCAGTGCAGATCGAAGTCCAGCAATGCTACTCACTAGACCTGCAGGCGGAAGACGTCCCTGCGCTTGTCAGCTGCGAGAAGTATGAAGCTGAAGCTGTCATATTGAACGACGGATCATTATCGAACAATTACTCCCTCTCACTAGAAGGCTCTGAATGGGTAAGCTCTCAGAACAGGACTTACAGCATACTCCCTCAGCAGTCATCCGCAACGAAGATATACATTGACGCTCCCTGCGACGCTTCAGGAAAGTATGAAGTGGAGATAACTGCGCAGATGGATCAGAAGCCGGGATTCTCAAGGACAGTGAAGATGCCTTTGATGATTTATTCTGTGGAAGAGTCAAGGAATGCCGATATAAGCGCTGAGACTGACAGTGTCAAGATCGATTATGGAGGAGGCGCGCTTCCATTAGTGATAAAGAACATTGGTGTACGACCAGCGACTTATTCTTTGAACATTCTTGTTGATGATGAACCAAGCTCTTGGGCAAGGATCTCTCAGAACAGGATAACCCTCGCTCCGGGAAGCAATGCGGCTATAGACCTCATACTCGCCCCAGTATTCAATGAGACTGAAGAAGGAAAATACAAAGTCACTGTTGACGCAGTGCTTGAAGGTTTCGAGACTGACAGCGGAAAAATAGCTTACGGAACAGACTTCAAAGTCAAGCTTCAGGAACTCTCTTTCAGCCAACGCCTTAGCGAATGGATAACCAACTATTGGCTTTACCTTGTCATAGGCCTTGCTTCATTGGTCATATTTATTATAGTCATACTCCTGATAATCAATATGCGCAACCAGAAAGAATACGGAGAGACACTCCATTCATCTGACGCTAGCGCAGAAGCGGTATTGCGAAAATCAGACCTTGAATCAGAACAGAAGATACTCACAACAGAGCAGCCAAAGACCTGGCACCGCAAGCTTTTCGCCGTGTTCATCATATTGCTCATGCTTGCGGCTTTGATCGCGGGCGGTTACGCCCTTGTCAAATACGGAATTCCTGCGTTGACTCCAGTGGCGGGAAGGATGATGAACTCTACTTCAGCATGGATGGCGGGGCCTCAGGTCAATGAGACAGCTATAGTCCAAGAGAACATCACTATCAATGAGACTTTACCTGTTGAAGTCCCAGAATCCCAGAACCAATCGGTAGAAGATTCGACAATATTCATCGACAGGACCGGATTGAGAGGCAATGGCAATGTCGTAGAGATAGGCACTGGAGAGAATGTCACGATCCCAGTCACGATCCAGAACAATGAGGAAGAAGACAGTTATATCATAAAGATCTCAGAGACTGTCGACTGGATCACCACAAGCAGGCGCGCCCTGACAGTCCCTCCGCAGGCTAAAGGAGTATTGAACATAATCGTCACTCCAGGACCTGAAGTCGAGACTGGAGATTACTCGATAACACTCACGATCAACGTCCCTGGCAAGCAGCCGATAGTCGAAGAGATAGTGCTGAGGATCACTAAAGAGACGCCTTTCTGGCAGATGTACAAATGGTACTTGCTTGTGAGCGGAGCGATATTAGCATTGCTATCGCTTGCCGCGATAATCAGCAGATGGCGCCAGAAGCATCCAAAGACTGCAGAACCACACTACTCTCAGCCAAAACAGGAAACTGCTCATTTGATTGAGGACCAGAACGAGAGCAAGAGAAGCAAGAGATGGATTGTGGGGATATTATTGCTGCTCATCATAGCAGGAATAGTCGCCGCAGGAATATTATATGGTCCAAAAGCATACTCAACAATCAAAGACTCATTGTCAAAACAGACTGACGCTGAAGGGAACACTCAACTGCCCCCTGTAGAGATGGAACGCACTGATAAAGCGCCTTTGCCTCAGCCAACAGTCAATAAGACCAATGAGACAGTATCACCGCCTCCCGCTCTTAAAGCGAACCAGAGCGCTCAACCTTCACGGGAACAGACAGCTGCCAAGCCTACAGAATTATTCGTTCAGACAGGCATGCAGACCATTATTCCTTTAGTCATCAAGAACACGAATAAGACCAGCCTTTTCAAGATCAAGGTCTCAGGAGGCACGGATTGGATATATATCGAAGACAAGATAATCAGGATCTCCCCGAACGAATCAAGACAGGTCAATCTAATAATAAACCCTGACGAGAACATAACCACGGGAGATTACCGGGTTGATGTGGCTATCGAAGGACAGAACGCGATCTTCACAAAGACATTCATACTGAACGTCAGGACAAGCAGATATTCTGACCTCTTGAGCTACCTCATCTACGCTCTTGCGGGCATTATGCTGCTCACCGCGATCATTCTTTATCTGCGCAAGAAGGACAGAGAGAGCGCCATGCCTATCTCTCAGGAGAGTTATTCAGGGAAGAAGTCCGCAAGCAAGGATACCAAGCACAAAGCAAGAGCTAAGACGAAGATCTCGTTGAAATGATTGAGATTAATTCTTAATCCTGTCAGAATGAACAAAAAGAGATTCATAATCCGAATGATATTTCTCGTCCAGCTTTAGAAACTATTATCTCGCTATCCTAGAAGATTCAAGACTGCTTCTATCCCTAGATGAGCCACTCCGAGCACGAAGAACGCTATGAGCGGAATGGCAATCCACCACCTCATAGGCATCGAGTATTCCGGATCACGCTCGCTTTTCCGCTTTGCCGCCCTTGCCATGAGGACAATCACTACCCCTTCAACCCCTCCGGCGACAATGCCTGAAATGCCTATGACATCAATGAAATTTGTGAATCCGCTCAGGGTTATTGATAACGCTATACCTAGAGGAATGAAACAGGTGAGTGCCCAAGCGACAGTCTTGTGCATCAGGTAATCGTAGATGAACATGTCTTTGAGCGCAAGACCTATGCCTATGAATGAAGTGAACATGGCGAATATCGCGAAAATATTCACGAAGACTGCCGCTTTTGTGCCAAGGACTATGCCTAATGCGACTGTCGCTATTCGCTCTCCCTGATCAAGCGCTGAGAATTGGGAAGCGCTGACGACTCCGACAACTGCCAGAGTGAAGATGGAGTATATCACGAAAGGGATTGCCACCCCGATAAGTATCGCTTTCTTCAGCTTTTCTTTCTCGTGGATGAGTATCTCCCGCGCTTCAGGCACCGCTATCAGCCCCATATAAGCGAACAATATAACCCCATAAGGGACAAACATGCTCCCCGGATTTATTGTTGAAAGGTTCGCAAGAGAGATTTTTGGCAATGATAATATGACTATCGCGACGACTATGAACGCGACGATGAAGAACGCGAGGAATTCTGATCTCTCTACCGCTTCAAGCCCGATATAGACTATCGTCGCCACAATCACGAAATATCCTAGAGTGTACCACAACGCTGATCCGCCGAATATCGCTTTTATCGCGTTGCCCTCTCCAAGAAGGTAGGCTGTCAATGCCCCATACATCCCGAAGATCATTGAGAAAAGCATCGCGCGCTTCCCCCAAGTGCCAAGATACTTTTCAGCATATCCAGTCAATTGGTGTTTTCCGTTCGTTCTTAGAACTACTTCTCCAAGAGAGAGATAGATGAAAAGCATCGCCGCTCCGATCACAAGAAGATGGATCATCCCTATGAAGAATCCTGACTGGCTCACGACGTAAGGTATCGCCAGAACCCCTGCGCCGACGACGCATCCGACTATTGTTGAGATCGCTTCAAAGAGAGCTACGCGAGACATATGCTGTGGCGCGCAGCTCAAGTATTTAAACATTCGTTGCCATTAATGTGTAAGAAGAGAGAATGAAGAAAAGTATGGGGCTGCAGGGATTTGAACCCTGATCCGCTGGTCTCTTCCTTGAACGGTTATAAGCCTCAACAGTAACTAATCATCGCCGCAGATTCTGCGGCTCATCGCTCCTTATGACTGGAGCCAGCTGTTCTGGCCAAGTTATACTACAACCCCAAGAGCAGCATACAGCCCGAGAACAGGCATGTATCGCAACCCTGAAAATCAGGAGTTATATGAGAGTATAAAAAGATGACTGAAAACAGCCTCGTGCTTGCCAGAGATTTTATGCCGAAAATAAGCAATGATTGAACACTGCACTAAACTTTCCAGATGTCCTCAATGAGAACTTGTGCATGATTTGATTGAAGTGTTTATCACTCGCTTGGATTCCGGATCATGAACGACTGTTCAGAATTCCAACCTATCCCCTATCCTGCAGCGAGCTGCTTTTCCCGCAGTCAGCTCTATCACAAAAACAGCTGCTTTCTCAGGGGTATAGAAAGAGAAAGGCCTGAAATCCTGTTTTATCTCGATGATGCGGCGGTTTGCGTCGAGAAACAACACATCTAGAGAGTAGAATACGAACAGCATGTGCAATGCGGCCTTAATCGGCCTTCTGAATATGAAAATAAGGCCTAATCCTGGCTTTCTGCGCGAAAACATCAATCCTAGCGCCTTTGACCAGACTGAAGCGCAGAAACGGCACTTAGCGACGATACGCTCTCCTGACCTCAGATTCCTCAATCCTGCCATCTTTCTCGGGAAGTTTAAAAAGATTTATAAAGGTTTGTGCGTTTAAATACCTTCGACGGGTTGTTTTTAATAAAAAATCTTAGCATCGTGGGGGTGCACTAATGGTAAAGCCTGAGATGAAAGTTGTTAATATAGTGGTGTCAACCGCTTTAGGGCATGACATCCCTTTAGAGAAGATGGCTGCGACGCTTTCTAACACTGAATACAATCCTGAGCAGTTTCCAGGACTGGTCATAAGGATTAAGGAACCGAAGACTTCGGCGCTTGTGTTCTCAAGCGGAAAAGTGGTCTGCACTGGCGCGCGATCGATGGATAAAGTTGAGGAGAGCATCCAGAAGATAATCAAGAGCCTTGAGAAGATAGGCGTCAAGATAACAATCAA
>Ga0209542_10006775_pt1 | contig 22171 bp, 27 predicted proteins | sample RifCSPhighO2_01_FD_184028 | JGI IMG/M metagenome (GOLD analysis project Ga0209542, IMG submission 184028) | Soil microbial communities from Rifle, Colorado - Rifle CSP2_plank highO2_0.1 (SPAdes) (version 2) | ecosystem: Environmental > Terrestrial > Deep subsurface > Rock core/Sediment ... | reverse complement strand
CCGCCAAGCCAGCCTCGCTCCGGAGCGTTGCAGCCATATCAGTCTTCTCCCACGTAAAATCCGGATCATTTCTCCCAAAGTGTCCGTAAGATGCCGTCTTTTTGTAGATTGGCCTTCGTAAATTCAAATGCGAAATTATCCAGCTTGGAGTTAATTTAAAATGTTTTTTAACTAACTCAACAATTTTTTCTTCAGGAATTTTATTTGTTCCGAAAGTATCCACATTTACAGATGTTGGCTGCGCAACTCCGATTGCATAAGACAATTGGACTTCGCATTTGTCTGCAAGGCCTGCAGCCACGACATTTTTTGCAACGTATCTTGCAGCATAAGCACCGCTCCTGTCAACTTTGGATGGGTCCTTGCCTGAGAATGCTCCGCCGCCATGCCTTCCAACTCCACCATAAGTGTCAACAATAATTTTTCTTCCTGTGACTCCGGAATCTCCTTCCGGGCCCCCGATTACAAATTTTCCGGTTGCGTTGATATGAACTTTTGTGTTGCTGTCCATCCATTTTCCCAAAACAGGCTCAATAACTTTTTTTCTGATTTCATCTTTTAATATGTCTTCGCTAATATGTTCTAAATGCTGCTGCGCAATTACAACTGCGCTCACTCTTTTTGGAACTCCATCATGATACTCAACACTCACTTGTGATTTTCCATCCGGGCCTAAATCTGTGATTATTGCTTTCTTTCTTGACTCCGCTAATTTTGAAGTTAACCTGTGGGCCAAAATAATTGGCAAAGGCATTAGCTCAGGAGTTTCACTGCACGCAAAACCGTACATCATTCCCTGATCACCAGCCCCCTGCTCATGAGAAGAGGACTCGGTTACACCCTGGGAAATATCGGCGCTCTGCCCGTGAATGCTGACAAGTACTCCTGCATCTTCGCAGTCAATACCAAATTCCGGATTCGTGTATCCAATCTCCTTTAAAGTTTTTCTTACAATGCCTTGTATGTCAGCATAGCCCTTGGTTGAAACTTCACCAGCAACAACTACCAATCCGGTCGTTGTCAAACATTCAACAGCAACCCTTGAATAGGGGTCCTGCGCAAACAAAGAATCTAGTATAGCATCGCTTATCTGGTCGCAAATCTTGTCAGGGTGACCTTCTGTAACGCTCTCTGATGTAACATAGGTTATAATAGCCATTTTCTTCACCTCAATTGTTTAGAATATACATTATCATCTGGTTTTCCAAGCTTTAATTAAAAACTTTCGTGTTATAAATATTCCGAAAGGAATAATTTTAAATAGAAGTTGATTATTTGAAAATAAAGGTAATTTTGACGAATAAAAATTAAATAATAACAATTTACTAACAAAATGCCAAACTACGAACTGGAAGAAATAAAAAAAATCAGGAAGAAATTGGAATTGACGCAGACTGAATTAGCCGACAGGGCAGGAGTTTCCCAATCTTTAATAGCGAAGATAGAAGCTGGAAGGATTGACCCAACCTACTCAAAAACAAAAAAAATATTTGCGGCTTTAAGCGATTTGGAAAAAAAAGAGGAGATCAAGGCGGAACAGTTGATGACTACTAGAATTATTAGCGTTGCCTCATCAGATTCCACGAAAGATTCAATTGAAAAGATGAAGAAATTCCAGATATCCCAATTGCCGGTTATTGATAACCATAAACTAATCGGGCTTGTTTCAGAATCAATAATACTTGACGCTATGCTAAATGCCAAAGGCAATCAAGTTCGTGATATAATGCAGGAAGCGCCTCCAATAGTTTCAAAGACAACTTCAATACAGGTAGTTTCAAGCTTGCTTAAGCATTTCCCGATGGTTGCAGTGTCAGAAGAAGGAAAATTGGTCGGAATAATTACTAAATCAGATTTATTGGGGAAATTGTATAAGGGATAAATCAGACGTAATTCTCAATAGTCTTGTAATTTGCAGCTAGCATGTCAACCCCATACCTTAACGTCTCATCAATTGTTGCCAATTTAACCAATGCTAGATTTTCGCTGGAAGGCAAACCAGTATCCAGATTAAAATTTTGTCCTAAATAAACAACATTATTTGCGTGAATAGCAAAAAAATCGTGGGAAATTGCAAAATCACTTGCAAGAAATCTTTCGCTTGCCTGAACAATCTTCGTACCTACCTTAACTGCCAAGTTTAATAATTCCAAGACAGAATATCTCGGCATCTCTGGATTATCACTTAAATACCACTGTTTTCTGTCCTGATTCATTAATCTTATTTGGTCATCATTTATTTTTTCGAGTGGCACAAGGCAATCCAAGCCGGAAATGTGGCGTAATGGCTTATGAAATGCAAATAGGAGCTCTGTATAAAATATGAAATCCCTATATGCGTCTCTTAGCGGATGATTTGGATCATCGCTTGAATATCTACCAAAATATTTTTCATAATCAACACCGTTTGCTGCAAATATTCCACTTTTTCCGTAAGCTAGCTTAATTCCTGAGTTAACTACTTCGAAAAGATTATCATCCAATTCTAGGCTTGTGTGCGGGCGCATGCTATGGTCGTTATACCTGAATTCATAAGGATTTGTGCCTTCTAAAACATCAAGAAGATAAGCGTCTATAATACTTTCAATTACCTTATGCCTGCGATATTCATGGGAAGGATGATTACGCCAATGGTCTTTGGCTGCTCTGTAAACAAAAGGATGAAAAATTAAATCACCAACTGCGTGAAGGTATCTTCTGTAGATATCAGCCCCTAACTGATCCAAATCAGTTTTTTGGCTTCCATCTCTATCTTCATTTCTTTTTGACTTAAGAATATCAAGTTCGGAACAAAATTCATCATACGAGCCATCCCAATGGAATGTATCAGACACAACATTATACCTTTGCGGGTGGGTGTGGCGGATTATATCCTTGACATAAAAAATATCCTGTCCAAAAGATGTCCATTCCTCCCTATAAATATCTCCTTGATGTACGGCGTCGCCTAAAAAGTTTCCCAGTACTTTTCTTTCAAGAAGTAAATGAGTTATTGGTTGCGGCATTGTATAATCATAGACCTTAGTTGCCTTTTAAATCTTTCTATTTTTATTACTGAAGAGTTGTAATAATAGGAAGATTTATAAATAAATTTATTAAGTTCAAATAATATGGATCTACTTATAGGTGTTTATCATGATCCAAGATATTTAAGTGATGTAGAAAAATTACTTCGCTATAAATTTCCTGGAGGTCTTGAGTCATTGATGTTAGAAATTCCTTCCGATTTCGACATACTAAGGTCAGTTTATTCTACTGTTTATGGGAGGGAGTACAAGTTTATTGGTAATACATTTTATACCCCTCTAGCGGAAAGATTCAGACAAACTGGAACTACTATAATTTATGGAGATACCCCCCTCGGCATAGATAACAAGGAACTTTTAGATGGTAAAAATTATGAGAGAAACTTATATTTGAAAGCTCTCAGGAGATATTTAACCAAGTCAGATGATAAATATATGATAAAAAAGATTGAAGAGACAAACCCTGTGGCTGTAGCAGTAGGTAGAATACATACTGATAGGATAAAAAGAATGTTTCCAAATGTGCATTATATTGCACATTCTCCAAGAAATCGCTTTACGAGACTTTTTGTAAATGATAGTCTCCCAGACAAGATTATACCAGTCGATGTATGTTAAATTTTTTCGCGTAAATTCTTCAGTTTTCCAAAATCATAAATTTTGTCCTCAACAGCAAAAACCTCAAAATCATCAAGATTTTGCTTAAGAAAAGGGCTTAAGGTTTTATCGCGCATTATGTTTGTTCCTCCCACTATAGCATTGAATGAAGGAAGCACAATTAGGTTCTTTCCTTTGTACCTTCCTTTCAGAAAGCATTTGAATGTTTCCACTCGTGCGCCATCTTTCAATGATAAAGCTGGATGCTCATGCCCTATTATAATAGTGGAAACCTGCTGCAGAACATCTTTACCAGGAATCTTATCTCCATGAATTACAAGTATCCTGCTTTTAGGTTTATTTTTCTTATCATTTTTGGATTCCATAATATAATAATCAACAACTTTCACATTTCTTTTTCTGGCAATCGGGCCAAGAATCATGTCATGGTTACCTTTAATCAGAATTACTTCATTGCAGTGCCTGGCCAATAAATCCAAAAATTTCAATACATTTCGCCACTCCTGCTCCGAAATAGTGCCAAACTCATGCTTTAAGTCGCCATTTATGATTATTTTGTCTACTTTTCCCACGCTGTCGAATATTTTTTCAATCTTTTGGACCATTTCACCAAATTGAAGCCTTGGAATCATTATTCCCTTTTTGTTTAATGCTTCTTCGTATCCAATATGGACATCAGAAATAATTAAAGTTGAATCAAAGTAAAGCGTCAAGTCAATTACTTTAATATTATCTAGTATTTTCATAAAGGATAGAAATTAAGTTTACTATATATAGATTAAGGAAAAGAATCGAAGTAAAATTTATATACAACTCTTGTTTCCTAAAATTATGTTAAGCCCGAGTTTAATTCAAGAATTAAATGGGATAGATCCTCACGGAGGTTCTATACATACCGATGCGGAGTTACAAGATTTTTCTGGAAGACCAGGATTGCATGCGCTTTTGCAGAATCAAGGTTTGTCACTGGCAATAGACCAGCCAATGCCAGAAAGAATCTCCTATATTTTGGGAATTAGAATTCAGGAAGGCCAAGTTCAGGCAAGATATTCTAAAGATGATGGATCAACGCAGGTTTTGGTGATGAACCCCCACCCATTTGCAGCAACGTTAGGATTTAAGGCAAGAATTGTTTTCTTTGATAAAAAATACGACCGTGCACCAGTACACAATTTAGTCGAACAACTTTTAGATAATGGCTATACCAGCAGGTCATAATATATTTCTTAATTAACAATCAAATAAAAAAAAGAAAAAAATAGCTGCTTATTCTTTTGCAAGCTGATAGACTTCCTTGAGCGCAACTACGATACTTGCAGGAACTACAAATGTCAGCAAGCTGTCAAACACTCCGCTTAAGTAATCTCCAATCAACTCAACGTTTGCCCATCCAGAAACCTGGGCGCTGCCCGCATAGGCAACAATTACTAAAGCAACCGTAACCATCAAAAAGTCTTTGGTCTCCTTGCCTGAAACATTTAAGAACCCTACTATAAGGCCCAGCACAACCAGAATTGACCAAAGCCACGCTTTAGCCGCTCCCAACTCCGCAGATGCCAAGCCAAGTACCAAGGCTATTATTACTCCAACGATGAAGGAATAATTCCCAATCCGCTTTTCCATGTTTGGTTCACCTCCAAGTGAAACTCATAAGCTTCGAATTTCGAAGCCCGCTAAGCATTCCGTTGGGAATACTTAGAATATCTACTTTTGAAACAAGGGTATATAAAACTTTCGAAAATTATTAATAATAAGGGAGCGTTTTTAATCCTATTTTGTTCAAATACGGGCAAATCGGGTTCCTAAAATTGAATAAGCTTTTATTTGCTATTTTAGAGTTGTAAGTTTGATCTTTTTTGGAGGATTTATATGAATCTTAAATAATAAAGATATACTAAAAGCATGCTACTAAAATTAACTGTCCTAAAACAATCTGAAATTTCTAAATAAATCAATACTTGATTTTCAATTTAAAAGTCCGCGGATCGAAAACCCGCGAAACTTTTAAATATTAGTTAATTAACATTGAGTAAAAAGTAAGATTTAATATATAACTATAAACACGGAGGTGTTATATTAAAATGGGAAGTAAACTAGGACAATGGGCGTTTATTATTGGCGTCCTTTTGGCTATCGTGGTTGGAGTTTTTTCGGCTAATTTGGAGCCTAGTACTCAGGGAACACTAACCTTGGTATTAGTGGTTTTAGGACTAGTTGTAGGTTTCTTGAACGTAAGCGAGAAAGAGACAACTCCTTTCTTGGTGGCAGCAGCGGCTTTAATGTTAACTGCAACTTCAGTTGGCACACTTCAGTCCATAGACTTGGGGATAAGCTTAGGTAAATACCTTGCTAACATAGTTAGTCAGATTGCAGTTTTCGTTGCGCCAGCAGCAGTAATTGTTGCTTTGAAGGCAATAAACTCGCTAGCTAAGGACTAAATATCTGATCGGAATTAAATTTCCGATATTTTTTATTTTTTTAATTTCGTAATAATTATATATCGTTTCAGATTTCTTGACAAAAATGAAGAACGCGTTGTATATGACTGACTCTTATCTGAAAGAATTCGAAGCGACAGTTGAAAGCGTGAAAGATGATAAGTTTATTATCCTTAATCAAACTACTTTTTACCCAAATGGCGGAGGGCAGCCGCATGATACAGGAATATTAGTTTGCAATGGAGAAGAATATCCTGTTGTGTTTGTTGGCAAATTTTCAGGCCAGATAAGTCATGAAGTTTCGAAGCCCGGATTGAAAGTTGGTGACAAAATACAAGGAAAGATAGACTGGGAGAGAAGATACAGGCACATGCGGATGCACACAGCCGCTCACATAATAGATGCGATTCTTTACAATGAGGCGGGCGCTTTATGCACTGGCAACCAATTAGGCTTGGATAAATCGAGAATTGATTTTTCTTTGGATGTTTTAGATAGAGATAAAATACAAAAATATGTAGATATGTCGAACGAATGGGTTAGGAAAGCAATTGACGTTAAGATTTATAGTTTACCAAGAGAAGAGGCATTAAAAATACCCGGAGTTGTTAAATTGGCATCAGTTATGCCGCCTGAAGTTTCAGAATTGAGAATTGTTGAAATTCCAGACATTGATTTGCAGGCAGACGGCGGGACTCAAGTCAAAAACACGTATGAAATTGGAAATATAAGCCTGGTTTCAGTTGAAAACAAGGGAAAGAACAACAGAAGAATGTATTTTACATTGGATTAATAATAAAGTTAAACTGGAGATAAAACAATGCTGGAATTATTAATTGAGAATCCATTGAAAATAGATTTAGTGAATAAGTCAATATCTGCCGAAAATGTAAATGCTGCGCTTGCTGTAGAACGTGAAAGCTACGTTTTACACCTCCTAGCCTGCAGATCTCTTGGCTTTATGGATTTAGGAATTCCATTAGATGCTGAGTTTGATCCAGAGCTTGTAGGTAAATTTAATATAAAACCCCACGAGTACGATAGACTAATTTCAGAACTTGAACTGGCTCGGGGCTTTACTGCAGAAATACTCACAAAGTCAGTAGAAGGCTATCCTCGCACGGGCAGATCGTTCTCATATTTCTTGAGGCCGAGCGATTTCATTCCACTAGGTAATTAGTAAGTACTTTCTAGTAGTTACAAATGGAAAGATTTATAAAGGACATTATTATGACATTTAAGATGGAAACTATAGACTTAGAGAAACGACTTACTTTGAAAAGGTTTGGTATTGGTTTGGGCACTCTATTCGGCGCTTCAATTGGATTTTCGGCTTGTGACAGCTCAAAGCACAATAATTCAATTCCAAATCCAAAAAATATCCCTGCAGTTGAGAAATATTTGATCCATTTGACTGGCCGCGAGAAGCCACAGGAAGTTAGCGAAATGCAGTATGATATATCTGACAATAAAGGAGTCGCAAAGGGATCGGCCAGAGATTTTGCAAGAACTGAAGCGCTTCGTTACTTTGAAAGATTTCACGAACCAAACATTGCAGAAGAACTCTCAGCCTTAATAAAAAACAGCAACTTATATTCAAATCTAACGCCAGCAGAAACAAAACAGGGAATTAGTACTTATCTTGCTTCAAAACCCGGCAAGGTAGAGCTCAATCATTTAATTGAAGAACATATTCGTGATACTTTATTCAAGCAAATTAAAGATGCAAAAGCGGTTGCTATTCCCCAGTCCAGCACCGCGACTGAGCCGAAATACAAAATTTTTGTGTTTCCACGTATATTTGATTCGCGTACTGTTGAAATCAATGGCGAAAAGAAACTAGTTGAACCGAATTCTGGTTACATAAAGGCAACTATTTTAGGGGCTTATTATCGCAAGTCCAGGCTAACACCGAATAATAATTAATAAAATGCTTAAACAATCTATCAAAATAATCGAGGACATGCAGTATCCATCAGGTCTTTTTGCAGCCAGCAATCCAAATGTCAAAACAGGATATAATCTTTCATGGATAAGGGACAATGTTTATACTTTGATAGGATTGGAATCTGCTCAAAAATATAATTTAGTTAGAAAAACTTTGAGAGCTCTATTGGAAATTCTTTTAAAACATGAAAACAAAATAGATTGGGCAATTAAGGAAAAACCAAAGCACGCATACCAGTATATTCACGCAAGATATAATCCAAACTCAATGGAAGAAATCTGGGAAAGCTGGGGCAACAAGCAAAATGATGCGATCGGCGCTTTGTTGTTTAAGATTGGTGACTTAGAGGAAAATGGAATAAAAATCATCAGAAATGAAAATGATTTGAGAATCATACAAAAATTGGTTAATTATCTTGAAAGCATTGAATACTGGCACGACAAGGATAACGGAATGTGGGAAGAGAATGAAGAAATACATGCGTCTTCAATCGGCGCGTGTGTCGCCGGCTTGAAGAAAATAAGGAAAATTGTTCATGTGAAGAATGAATTAATCAAAATAGGACAAGAAGAATTAAATAAATTATTGCCCCGCGAATCAGAAACAAAAGAAGTTGATTTAGCTTTATTATCTTTGATTTATCCATACAATATCACAACTAAAGAACAAAGAAATTTAATTTTGAAAAATGTTGAAGATAAATTATTGAGGGACAAAGGAGTTTTAAGATATCTTGGTGACCAATATTATTTTAGAAATGGCGAAGCGCAGTGGACGATGGGACTGCCATGGCTTGCTATAATCTACAAAAAATTAAATATGCCGGACAAATACGCTTTTTATTCAAGAAAAACTTTGGAAGCGATGAATGAAAGAGGGGAATTGCCGGAATTATATTACGCTGATAGTAATGAACACAATGAGAATTGCCCGCTTGCATGGTCGCAGGCATTGTTTGTTGCGAGTTTAGAGGAATAAAAATGAGGGAATCGATAGATTTAGTTGATAGAACCAAAAGAGATTTTCTTAGATTAAGCCTAGCTTTACCTACATTAGTTCTTCCTTATGAGGTAGATGCTCAAGAAAGCAGAAGAAACAAATTTAGAAGAAGTACTCCCTATAATATTAAATCTATATCAGTTACTGCAATTCCTCAATCAAAAAAAGATAGCGAGTTAACAGCCCAGGAAAGATTAGAACTTGAAAATGGAATTGCTCAAAAATACCCATTTTTTAAAGGAAGACAGCCACAATTTATAGAATCTTATAAAGAAAGAATCGTTAGATTAGAACCTGATGGAAACTATGCAGAGAGATTAATTGTAGAAGCAAGAAAATCTATAGAAGACATAATAAATTTCTTACAGAGTGATTATATTAAACCTTCCAATGTTGTATTAACTGCACCTTCGTCTCCGGCTGATGTAATATATGCAAACCAGCCCCATATTTTGTTTTATCTCGTTGCTGATTTTGGAACGCGAACAACAACAAACTTACGATTTAACATTGATGGAAAAATATTTTCCATCAGTTTTATCAAAGAAGAATTAGCTGGGTCTAACGACGCAACAATAGGGGAAACACAAAGAACCACCAAATTTAGGGCAACCGAATCAGGATTTAATGTTGAAGGTACACAATCAGAACCAATATTCTATAATACTTCAGCTAATCCTATTAAATTGACCGAAACGCCACCAATAGAAATGTTGCACAGAGCCATGGAACCATATACTCTCAATAATATTAAGTCGGCAGTGAAAAATATAGGACGTACGTATAAAGCATTAGACCAAGCATTAAATAGAAATATTGCTATGGAAGAAAAATTTGTCCATGCTCTCTCGGTTTTATGGTGGGCTAGATATAACAAACAATTGAGATACCCTCAACAAGAATTAGAAGCTAGATTTAATCAATATGAACTGGTTGAAAGGTACAAGGGCACTCGTGAGTTAAGTCAAAGAATTTCCAGAATTGGAATTCCAAAAGCCATTGAAATGTATGTGAAAAATCTGTCAGAATTATTTAAAGGAATCCCAAGTTAACGAAACACTTCATCAATCATCTCCATATACATCGCATTGCTCCACGCCTGATTAAAACATCCAGTTGGAGAAAATTCTTTTGCAGAGCTCAATTCAGAAGCGCAGCCGATGCAGCCTTTCCATAAAATATCTTCAGTGCTTGCGGAAATTATTTTTTGAATTTGATTTTGGAATTTTTTAGAATTAATTTTATTTAATTCAATCGCAGCCAAATTATTTATCCAAAACCACGAATCTCCCCGATGATAGCTTCTGTTGTTTTCACCGGTGTTTGTATCGGCAAATAATTTGTTTTCTTTGTCTATTGTTGACAATCCGCCCCAGTCAAGCCACAAATTTTTTAGAGAATTTTCAAAACAGGTTTCCCACTCTTTTGGGTGCAATAGTTCAGGATACACATAAGAAGCGATAAAAATATTTGGGCGTATTGTGAAATCTTCCAATCCGTCTGCTAGAATTTTTCCGTTCCAGAATTTGTGCCTCATTCTGATTTTTAAAGTATTTTCAAGAATTTTGTATTTGTGGTTCAATGTTAAGTCGTACATTAACCTGAACATATTGAGCCTTAACGCCTGTATTTCTACCCTAACACCCACCCTGCCATCATCTCCAAAATCCGTATCCATCCAGGTCTCTTTGGATGCGTTCGTTTCAAACTGCTCTTTAGTATGATTTTTCAATAAACCGTTCACAGATTTTTCAAGGGAACACTCTATTTCGTAAAGCAGTCGCTCATTTTCTTTTTCTTTTTTTGCAATCAGCACACTGCATTTCTTAAAATACTCTTTTATAGATGGAGATTTTGCCTCCTTGTTCTGTTTGATTAATTTTATCGAAGATTTTATTGAGTTGATTATCGATTTGTTATTCTCGATTTTTTTGACAAAATCACTGCATCTTGCAAACAGCCATCCGGCAGCGTCGGCGCTCCCGGGCATTTTAGAATCATGATGGCCGGTTAAGTTTGGAAGCCTCCCGTCATTTTCTATTTTGCTGATATAGTCAAGCAAAATTTTTTCCGAAAAATTTTTGTCAATTTTAGACATTGCTTTCAAGGATATCAAGGAATCTCTGGACCATAATTGAAAAAACCAAGGAAGTCCTGCAAATATTCCGTTACATATTTTATTTTTGAATGCCAGATTATTTAATGAATTAGCGGCGCTTAAATATGCTATTTTTACCTCACTGCTTATTTTGCTTCCAGACAAAATTTTTTTAATATTTTCATTTTTTAGGATTGCAAAGAAATTTTCTTTGTCCTTATTTCTAATCTCATCAAGGTTATTAAAAATATATTCGCATTCCTTAACTGCTGAATTTTTGTTGTCAGAAATTGTGCAAACAAATGTTTTTCCCCTCAGTCTCACGGCATTATAAACCTGCCTTTTGTATGGGGGCGATTTTCTATCCCTGTCGGTAAAATAATCCCTTTCAATCCACTGGTCATTTTTTTGAAAATAATTATTATCTGATTTTATTGCAAGGTAAATGCTAAACTCTTCTTGATTATGATTTTTATCTTCTTTATTGTCCGTCATCTTGGTGAACTTAACAATCAAAAAACCACCCCCTTCCGATATTTCATAGCCCCTGCCCCATTCCCGGTTGTCAAATGCTTCCTTGCAATCTAAAATTAAGTCAATTTCATGCTCGCTATTCAGCTCATATACTAGGGAATTAAACCCCTTTGGAACAAAAAATGATTCAATAATGTCCTCCCTTTTTCTCTCAACACTGTAAAAATTATTTTTCATAAGGTCAGTATTTTTTCCGCCAACAATCTCAATATTCTCAATAAATTTGTACATCTTCATTTTTTTACTGTGAAAATAAAAAAATCCGTAATACCTTGATGAAGGCTCTGAAAAAAAACTGCAGTAACCGCCTTTATTGTTAGTTAAGAGAAATCCTATATTTTCATTGGCATCTTTGGCTGCATTTAAAATTCCAAGGCTGTGAATTACTTTCATTTTTTGATTCGCATTCTACTTATAATTTAAAATCTTAAGGGGGAATTCAATCTTCTTGCTCTTGCAGCGGCCCAATCTGTTCCCCAACCCTTTTCGCTTCTGTTCCTTCCTTGAGCAATAGCACGTTCCCCCTAATCTAGCGTGGAGGGCAATTTGTTACACATTTAGTGAAATTATCAAATTTTTTCCCTTTGTAAACATTTTAAATAAATCAAATTGATTTATAATGATTGATTTATTTGTAAACTTTCTCAATAGCCATATTATGCGCATCAATGTAGTTCTTCACAAAACTTTTCCAATCTGCCATAGAAGCGACTTTCCTTGCTTCCATCATGTTTGCAATCCGCTCTTCTTTGGAAAAAGTCGCATAATTAAACATTACTTCAACCAGCTGATTAACTACAGATTCATCTTTTGTGTTCATCCTTTTTAATACATAAATGCCGGGCGAGTCTTTTTGTGCGCATTCTGTGCTGAAAAATCTCCCGAATCCAGCTAAATCTGTGGTCACAGATGGGACACCTAGCGCGCCTGCCTCGAGCGGAGTGTATCCCCAGGGTTCGTAATAGCTGGGGAAAATTCCTAGGTGGGAACCCTGCATTGCCTCATAATAATTTAAGTTTAACAATCCGTCAGCACCGCTGAGGTAGATTGGATAATAAATTATCTTTACAGGGTCAGCTTCCTCATTCTTTAAATTTGCAGCAATTATCGCCTTGTAAATTGTGTCATTTTCATCATATAAATCATGCGTTGACAGCGGCGGCTTGCCATTCTTTATAAATCTCCCAATCCTTATTTTCATTTCTGTAAGAAAATCAATGTCAAACAGGCTTTCCTTTGATATTTTTTTGTCTGAAACAAAAGAATAAACCACATTTTTCTCCACATCGTCCAGATTTTCTTCGAGAGCGTCTTTTACATCCTGAAATAATATCTTATTTTCGAGCATCTCCGGCTTTATATTCCTAAAATTTGCAGGAACCCAGATAAAAGCAATAATTGTCTTCTTGCTTTTGGACTGCTTTAACTTCTCATTTAATTTTCCAAGAGCCTTAATGTAAATATCTATTCCCTTATCGTGAAACTCGTATCTTCCAGCGAGAAAATAAATTAAAGTATCCTTCGGGTCAAAGGTGTAATATGGGAAGAAATAATACATCATGAATTCCCTTATCCTGTCGCGCTGGAGCTTGTGCTTGATTATCATCTCCTCAAATGTTGGAAACTTGCTGATGTCCAGCCCGTTAGGTAGCAACTTGTCAGGCTTTTTTCTTAGCAGGTATGAAGCTTCCATTCCGGTTATTTCGCTTACAGTGGTAAACACATCAGCGTACCATGCCGAGTTCTTCTCGACAAGATGCTTGGCTTCCACGCCATATTTATAGACCTCCTCATCAGGATTCATTTTATCCCATAAATTGTAAAGGTCAACATGCGCGCTTGCAAGAGCCCGTCCAAGGACGGTGGCATGAGTTGTAAAAGCAGTTGCGACTTTTGCATTTTTCTTTTTTACGTAAAGCAGTCCGGCTCCGGAAAGCCATTCATGAAAGTGGGCCGCTATCTTCTGGCTGCCGTGGTATTTGGATATTTTTTCAAGAAGCATCCCTACGGTATAAGCCCATAAAACCGGCTCGTTATAATCCTGCGGCGCCCTTAATGAATCTATTTTGTACCAGTCCCACAACTCTTTCTTAATGTCATTTATTCTGTTTTTATAATTGACAAAATCAATCAGTATCACGGACGGCGAGCCTTCAATCAGCCATTTTCCAAAGTGGCATATTATCCCTATTCTCTTTAGCTCTTCAAATGATTCTTTAAAGAATTCGCTCGGCAGCTCTTCCTGAAATTCACCCATTGCCTTTGCTGCAAAATAAGGTCCCACCATGAAATAATTATCTTGGTAAACTTCAATCATTTTTGCGGACTTTGACATCACAACAGTGTATATACCTCCGACTTTATTGCACACTTCCCATGAGATTTCAAATAAAATATCAGCCTTTTTTTCCATAATAAAACTATTTGCCTGTATCTATATAAATCTTTGATACTACTCGAAAGGAAAAATATATTGAATCCTATTCTGTTTATACTAAACTTCCCAATATTGTTGTTACGTAATTTTTGAGTTGGTCTATTTCGAATTGAGCAAGAATTATTATTAATTCTAGAGATAATAAAATCAATATATATTAAAAAGAAAGAACGATTTCTAACTTTATGGTAGCCTATAATATATACCCATTTTTAGAATATAATAAATACATAGGTAAACCATTATATAAATTTTCAAAAAAACATTTTGGACGTTCAATTTTAATGGCGCTTAATGCAGCTGACCTTCCACCTTCTTTAGCATGGGGACTCACCTATTATGACGTAACTCAAAATTTAAGACAAGCATTATTTGTTTTTGCAGCTCACCAATTAGTAATACCCCTAGCTTTATTAGGAATCCATAATTTAAAGGTTAGAGAAAGAAACCAAAACACTTTAGAAAAAATGATAGAAAATTAAATAATTCTTGTCCTTGATTCACGCCGAATCAAAAACTTACCTTTCAACAATCACGTTGCATTTTCACATTCGCTCGAAGTATTTAACAGGAATTCATTAAAATGCATTGAACACGTTACTATCCTGCACCATTTTTTTATCAAATCATCAAATCAAAACTTATTTATACCTGTTCTATCCAGAATAGTTATAACCTAGTATTATACTGGTTGTATCATTGTATTAAAAATTATATTAAAAGTGGTGGTGTTGAAATTAGTGATATACAAAAGAGAACTTTTATAGAGATAAGAAAATTAATTCTTCTGTCGCTTGCATCGGGCCAGAAAACAATAAACCAGATTGCGGGCGAGACTCAGATTAATTGGAAAACTGTTGATAATCACCTTGTTCATCTTCTCGGAAAAAGCCTTGTGAGGGAGGCATTCAGCTCTTCTTACGTCAGGATTTTTGAACTGACCGCTTTTGGAAAAGATTACCTGAGAAAAAATCACGGCAAGAACCTGAGAATTTCAGACAAAAAATTAGTGAATGTTAATGGCGGTGTCTTAACATGAAAGTCCTGATGTTCGGCTGGGAATTTCCGCCATTGAGCAGCGGGGGCTTGGGAACTGCATGCTACGGATTAACTAAAAGTCTGAGCGGGAAAGGAGTTGAAATAACTTTTGTATTACCGTCGGCCGCAGATATAACTGATGCTGATTTTATAAAATTCAGGTCTGCAAATGAAATTGTGAACCTTAAAATCAGAAAAATACCGTCAACTCTAAGGCCTTACATTACTTCAGAAAATTATTCCAGGTATATGTCGCAAAAGTCCGGCAGGATCGCAAAAATTTACGGCTCAACATTACTTGATGAAGTCTACAGGTACACACTCGCAGCAGAAAAAATTGCCGAAGAGGAAGATTTTGATATTATCCACTGCCATGACTGGATGACTTTCGGCGCAGGCATCGGTGCAAAAAGAAAAAAGAACAGGCCGTTGGTGCTTCACGTTCATTCAACCGAGCACGACAGGACCGGCGGCCACTCGGTTAACCAGCACGTTTATGATTTGGAAAGGAAAGGGCTGCAAAAGGCGGACAAGATTATTGCTGTCAGCAATTTTACAAAAGACAGGATAATGAAGCACTACAGTGTGCCTTCGGGAAAAATTGCAGTCGTGCATAATGCAGTTGATTTCTCGCAAAATTACTATGAAGAGCAAATGCATCTTAAAGGAAGCGACAGGATTGTTTTGTTTTTGGGAAGGCTCACCCTGCAGAAGGGTCCGGATTATTTTGTCTATGCCGCAAAAAAAATCTTGGAGCACGAAAAAAATGTAAAATTCATAATTGCAGGCACTGGTGACATGGAGCCTTTTGTGATTGAGAAAGCCGCCGAGCTCGGGATATCAAGCAAAATAATGTTTGCAGGCTTCCTGAGCCCTGAAGACGTTGAAAAAGCATACAAGACTGCGGATATTTATGTAATGCCCAGCGTTTCTGAGCCTTTCGGAATTACAGCCCTCGAAGCAATGAAAAATAAGACAGCGGCAATAGTCTCGAAGCAAAGCGGAGTTTCAGAAGTTATAAACCACTGCCTTAAGGCGGATTTTTGGGATGTAGATGAATTAAGCAACCAGATTATTTCAGTTTTGCGCTATGACCCACTTCAGGATGCACTCAAGGAAAATGGGTATTTAGAATCCAGGAAATTTAATTGGGACACTCCGGCAGATAAATGCATTGATGTTTACAATCAATTGATTAATAAAGGTTAAATAAAAGAAATATTAAATAGAAGTTATAAAATAATTATTTATCGGGCGGTTTAATATGAAAATGTTTTCAATTTTAGTATTATTGGTATCTGTAGCTCTATGTTTAGTTTTTGTTAAAGCACAGACTAATAATACGGTGCCATATTTAGATCCAAAAATCTTAGAAGAATTTAACAAAGCTTCTGAAGTTAGAGTTATTGTTAAAGTAATAGACACTACCGGTATTACTGTAACAAGTAAAGATTCTCAAGAAGAACAAGCTATAAAAGATTCAAAGAAACAAGAAACTTTAGGAAGAAAAACAGATTTGGTATTGTCTAGATTACCTGAATCAGAGTTCAAATTAAAAGGAATATTTTTATGGAGAGATGGTTTTTATGGATATATTACTAAACCAGGTTTAGATATTTTAATGAACAATTCCGATGTTGGGGCGATTTATTTGGATGGAATAGCTTCTGTAGGTGGTCCCTCTTTTGTAATTATTAATAATCGCAATAACACAAATGAAAGTACGGAACAAGAAGAACTAAAGCTAAAAATAATTGAAAATGAAACACCATTAAAAAATGTTTCAAGTGACAAAAATCAAAAATCAAATTTAACAATGCCTCAAAAAAATGCAGAACAAGAACTAAAAAAAGAAACGAAGCATATTTCAATATTTTCTAAATTCATTAATTTTTTAAAATCTTTTTTGTTTCATAGCAATCAAAAATAAAGTTGAACATTAAATAAACAAATAATCAAATAAAACAACAAAAATGGTAAGCGTGTGTTTTTATTTCCAGGTGCATCAGCCAATTCGCCTTAGAAAGTATTCTATTTTTGAGATTGGAAAGCATGCTAATTATTTTGACGACCAGAAAAATGAAGCTATTATTAAAAAGATAGCGGGCAAATGCTATCTGCCTGCCAATAAAATAATCCTGGACTTAATAAATAAAACTGGCGGGAAGTTTAAAGTTTCTTACAGCATGAGTGGGGTTGTGCTTGAAGAGCTGGAAAGGTTTGCGCCGGAAGTTATTGGCAGTTTCAAAAAGCTTGTCGATACTGGGAATGTTGAAATTCTGGATGAGACTTATCATCACACTTTGTCATGCCTTTATTCACAAGATGAGTTTAAGGAGCAAATTCAGCTGCATAATAAAAAAGTGAAGCAATTGTTTAATTACAAGCCAAAAGTTTTCAGAAACACTGAGCTGATTTACAATAACGGCATTGCAAAAACGGCTGAAGACATGGGCTACAAGGCAGTTCTTGCGGAGGGTGCGGACCATATTTTGCAGTGGAGAAGCCCAAATTTTGTCTATAGGCCGAAAGGAACTTCCAAAATAAAACTGCTCCTGAAAAACTACAGGCTTTCCGATGATATTGCATTCCGATTTTCGGAAAAGAGCTGGAAAGAATTTCCGCTGACTGCGCCAAAATTTGCAGGCTGGATCAACAAAATCAACGGCAACGGAAATGTCGTCAATCTATTCATGGATTATGAGACTTTTGGCGAGCACCAGTGGGAAGACAAGGGGATTTTTGAATTTTTAAAGCATCTGCCGCACGAAATATTAAAACACCCAGATAATGATTTTGTGACACCGAGCGAAGCAGTAAAAAAATATAATGGTGTTGCTGAGCTTGATTATCCTAATTATGTAAGCTGGGCAGATGTTGAAAGGGACCTGAGCGCCTGGACTGGCAACAAAATGCAGCAGGAAGCTATGAAAGAAATTTATAATCTTGAGCCGCATGTAAAATTGTCAAAAAATTCAGCGTTGCTGGACCAGTGGAGAAAACTGCAGACAAGCGATCATTTTTATTACATGTGCACAAAATGGTTCAATGACGGCGATGTGCATAAATATTTTAATCCTTATGACAGCCCATATGAAGCTTTCATAACGTATATGAACGTATTAAATGATTTCAGGATGAAAGCGAATAAATTAGGCGAGATCGTGGTAGGGGATTGAGATGAAAATAAACTATAAGAATTTCAAAGCTTATAAGAGAGCCGTTCAGGAGCAAAATCCAAATAAAATTTTGTTGAGAATTAAACTATTATCCGTTGTGTTTTTTATTATGGGCGTATACCTTTATTTCATTAACAGAATAGATATGTCTATCGCAATTTTTATTGGGGGAATGGCTGGGATTGTAGTAGGTGTTTTTTATTATAGGTTAGTTAAATCCGATAAAATAACATTTGGTTATCGAAAACCGTAAAATTTCGAAAATGTATCGATTTCGGTGCTTTTCGTGATTGAAATTCCGAAAAGTATAAATACCTAAAATAAAAGAATATACTTTCAGGTGATTTAGTGGTTAAAAAAAGAGGAAGTAAGGGCAGAAGCAGCGCTGGTTCTAAAAAACAGCTTCAGTCAATTGAAGTTATAATCAGAAAAAAGATTCTTGGAGAGGCTCCAGTAGAACAGCATTTCGTTGTTGCTGACGGGAAAAAACTCAAGAACATTGTGGAGCTTGCAGACGCCCTTGAGACAATGAGTGAGGAGATTTTCAGGCATCATGCGAATGAATTTAGGAATGATTTCAGTTCATGGGTCAAGGACGTTTTTTACGACCACAGCCTAGCTGAAGACATTACAAGGTCAAAAAATAAGTTTGAAACGCAGATTGTTATTCTGCGAAGGCTCGTCAAGGAGCTGATGTGATAATGGTAACAAAGGAAGAGGCAATAAAATATTTGTCAGACGCTCCGGCAGAGCAGTGTTTTTGGGCCAATGACGGGCACGTTTTGAAAAATATATCCGAATTAGCCGGCGCCTTTTTGCAGATGAATAAGGATATTTATTCGTACCATGCCAACAAAGAAAAAAATGATTTCAGCAAATGGATTGGCGACATTATAGGTGACAAGAAGCTTGCAAATGATTTATTGAGTTCCAAGACAAAAGATTCCGCAGTAAAGAAATTAAACTCAAGACTGGCATTGCTGAAAAAGAAAGCAGAATGATTATTTTTTATTCTTTGATGGCTTGACAAATCAGCTAGATCAAAACTCGTTAATTTTCAAATACACATCCGAAATGCTTAAGCTTTCGATAAATTTAAAAAGAGTGTGATTTTCTGGAATGAAAAGAGCTAGCAACTATATTTAGGCATACCTAGAGGTGTTAAAAAGATGGATTACGGTGAACAGAAAGAATGCCCGGGTTGCGGTACTATTATTGAAGAGGGGGAAGTTGAATGCCCTTCTTGCGGCGAAAGTTTTATGGATAATGATGACGAAGTGCATTAAATCTTTATCGGGGTGAGCATCTTGAGAAACTTTTTTGAAGATGATGACGATGACGATGATAGTGGTGGGGACGAAGACTGGTAAGTAACAATGGAAGAATTCACAAAATATGAGCACGCACGGATTATCGGCGCTAGGGCGCTGCAGATTTCTATGGGCGCGCCGTTCATGGTAAAATTAACTGATGAGGATTTAAAGAAAATGAGTTATAATCCTGTCGAAATAGCAAAGCTTGAATTCAGCAAGGGGTTAATACCTATTTCTGTGAAGAGGCCAATGCCCGGCGCTATGAAAAAAGAGAACACCAATAAGCCGTTCGACCAGACGAAATTGGAGTAAATATGGGGAGGATAAAAACAAAACTGGTCAAGGGAATTGCAAAGAGGCTAATTAAGGAGCACGGTTCTGAGTTTACTTCTGAGTTCGATAAGAACAAAGCTTTTGTCAATAAATATACAAATGTGGTTTCTCCAAAGATGAGGAATATAATTGCAGGGTACACATCAAGACTCGTAAAGCAAAGAACGATCGCAGAGAAAGAGCCAAGAAGAAGGCTGCATGAAGAGGATTTAAGCAAGTTCTATCAGTAGAGTTTTTATTCTATGGTTCTATAATGAAATTGGCTGTCTTGATCTTGAAGAGTTTATGTGAAGTTGATTAAACAATTCAACAAAACTTTGAATATCTTTAGCTAACACAAGGTCAGTTGAGAATTTTTCAAAAGATGAGTGAGCGATTTGAACTTTGGGATGACCCTCAACAATTTCAGGCCTGAAGTACCCTTTTAATGTAAATCGAGTTATATTATCCAGATAGTAAGATAATAAATTAGTTTGGCTCCCATCGTTGGATAGTTTTACACCAAAGTGACCTATTAATTTTTCCAAGTAAATCTGCATGCTGGTTAAATACATAAACATGTCAAATCCTCTATAATTGCTTGCATATTCCCGTTGAGATATGTCTACAATGCTTCCCAGATCAGTTATAAAAAGAGTGGTCCTATGGTTATCTTTTATCAAGCTCATATTTCCAATGTGCGGGTCCATATAGGCCAGTTGCTTACCGTGTAAGTTTCTTAGCGTGCCTCCGACAAAATAGGATATCTCGCGTAAATATCTGACAAAATTATCATGATTTGAGTAAGCAAATTTATTAATTAATTGGCTTGGAAGCCTATTGACTGTTGGAACCCGATAAACTTGAAACTGCAGTTCAGTTCTATTATCATCGAGCATATGTGGAAAATATCCCTCGGCGACAAGTATGGGAACCACAAAGCTTGTGCGTTTTCCTTTTTCATGAAGGCTGCTTACGGTCCTTTCTAGAATATTAGAATATCGGGCTCGATTTTCTGCTTCAGCATCGTCCATACCATGAAGAGGCACATATTGCCTGTATGTGGGTACAAATTTTCCATTTCCATTTACATGCCATAGTTGTGAATTATGCTTAAGCAGATCTGCATGATTAGATGGGTCTACAGGAAATACTTCCATATCGTTTGGAATTTCCACAATCCCAGTTTGGACGAAAAAAGTATTGCCTCCAGCACCAATTAATTGAAGGCTGCTATATTCTCCTAATATTGCATCTTCCAGAGTTGATTTTCGCGTGGGACTATGAAATATTATACTTCTCCCGGCGACTCCAAAAATGCGAGATGCCCAATCATCAGGATGGTTCCAATTCACAACTGAAGAAATCATTTCATGCTCTAGACTGTCAAGTTGGCTTGATGAAATAACTGCTTGCTGGCCAAGTCCTTTTGGACTAAAAATATATCTTGTCATTTGAAAATAGCAAAGTATTTTAATTTAAAAACCTTTGTATTATTCCTATTTAGAAGTAGTTACAATTTTATTTCCTAAACTTCTCCTTTAATTTCTTGTCAACAATTTCCGGCACAAATCCTTTCACAGAGCCGTTAAACATCGCGATTTCCTTGACGATGCTTGAGCTGATAAAAGAGTAATCATCTTTGGTCATCAGGAAGATTGTTTCAATGTCTTTTTCCATTTCTCTTCCTATTAAAGCCCTTGAAAATTCATATTCAAAATCAGAAATCGCCCTTAGCCCGCGCACAATTACATTTGACTTTTTGCTTTTAACATAATTTAATAATAATCCGTCAAAATATTCGACTTCAAACTTTCCTTTGTGTATTTTTAGCGCTTCCTTCAGCATTTCAACCCTGTCTTTTGCAGAGAATGTTGACGCTTTCTGCGGGTTGTCTGCAACAACTATATACAGCATGTCAAATAATTTCAGCGCCCTTTCAATTACATCAAGGTGCCCGTTTGTGACCGGGTCAAAAGTTCCGGGATAAACTGCGGATTTCATATTAATGTTGGTTTTCTCATGGTTATTTAAATTTTATTGATTCAAGTAAATAAAAGAAGAAATATTTATATTATTTCACTAATAGCCAGCAATTATGGGGGAAATAAGACTAAGCGGCAGAAGCCTTTCAAGATATGCTCAAGAAGCCAACGGAATTGCAACACGCGTCAGCGATCCCGATGCAGAACTGTTTTTTGTACTTTTAGAGGGTCCTGATGGGAGGGGTT
>Ga0209542_10006774_pt1 | contig 22174 bp, 23 predicted proteins | sample RifCSPhighO2_01_FD_184028 | JGI IMG/M metagenome (GOLD analysis project Ga0209542, IMG submission 184028) | Soil microbial communities from Rifle, Colorado - Rifle CSP2_plank highO2_0.1 (SPAdes) (version 2) | ecosystem: Environmental > Terrestrial > Deep subsurface > Rock core/Sediment ... | reverse complement strand
GGTAGTAAAAAGTCACACAAACACCCTTGCCGACATAGTTGGCAAGAAATATGATTTTTTAGTCGGTCGTAAGACTGGCTAAACAAAAAAGCCCGCAACACGCGGGCTTTTTTTATTTTTTAACCTTTTTTGGTTTTTTGACTTCTTTACGTTGTCTATTATCGCCTTTACCCATGTGATTTGTTCCCTGAAATCATACCACACGACCGTCCATTAAAACGCGGTACAATTTCGAATTACTTTTAATACTTAAATTATAGCAAATAAAAAATTACAAGCCAATTACTAATTAACACTACTACCAGCTACATAACCAGTTGACCAACACAGTTGCAACGAATAGCCCCCCGACGGGCGGTTAACGTGCAACAAATCACCCGTAACAAATAAATTATTAACTTTTAGAGAGCGCATAGTCTTAGTGTCAACATCTTTCAAATCAATCCCTCCGTCAGCCACGACCGCCCTGTCAAAGCCCATTAACCCTTCAATACTTACCGGCAAGGCTTTTAATATATTGGCAATATATTTGCGTTCATCACGACTTATAGAATGTACCTTTTTATTAACATCTATTTTCTCGGCCAATAAAAGCATAATGCCCTTGCCCGTACCTTCGGGTACAAATTCATCAATAATATTTTTTAGTAATTTATTTTTGTGTTTATCAAAAATACTAATTAGTTTTTTATCTAATACCCCTAAATCAGTGTGCGGGTAAGCGTCAATACTGGCCGTTACACTACCGCTGTGCAATAAATCAGCCACCTTGTGGGCCAAGTTTAATATCAGTGGCCCCGACAAACCAAAGTGCGTAAACAAAACTTTACCAGTTTTAAAAAAAGCTTTTTTAGGTAAATTATTAGCCATCTCGACAAAAAATGTAATATTCATAAACGACAAACTAACACCGGCTAAAACTTTAACCCAGGAGTTTGAAACTGCCAGGGGTACAATGGCCGGTGTAGGCTGGGCAATTACATGGCCCAAATCGGCCAACCATTTAAAGCCATCTCCAGTTGAGCCAGTTTTAGGGTGCGACAAACCACCAGTGGCAAAAATATAATTTTTAGCTGTATAAATATTTTTGCCACATTCTACCCCAACAATTTCACCACTCCCATACCCAGTATGGACATCAGTATTAATTAAAACTTTTGTTACAGGTGAATTTGTACAAATCGTTATGTTCGGCTTTTTAACATAAGTCTCCATTATGTTGTATACGTCCTCGGCTTTTTGAGTATGAGGGAATGCCCGGTTACGCGCTTCAACCACTAGTGGCAAACCACGACTTTCGAAAAACTCAAAAGTATTTTTAGCATTAAATTGCGCAAAAAGTGAGTATAAAAATTGCTCGGCCTTGCCGTAAAAACTTAAAAACTTGCGTACGTCAAACGTGGCATTGGTAATGTTGCACCGGCCACCACCAGTAATGCGTAACTTTTCACCCAAACGCTTGTTTTTTTCAATCAATAAAACTTGCAGGCCTCGCTCACCGGCCCGGCCGGCAGCCATCATGCCGGCCGGGCCACCACCCACAACAATAACATCATAGTAATTAGTGTTAGTGTTTTTCAATTTGTTCAATTTTAGCTACTAAAACATCAAGCTTGCTTGATAGGTGCTCAAGTGTAACCTCTTCCTTAACTATTTCTTTTTCAAATTTAGCTACCTTTTGTTCAGTCTTTTTTCCTAAGCTCATTTCGTTTTTAACGCTTTTAATAATTATAGAATTACCCACAAAAGTTTGCACAAATAAACCAATACCCCCTAAAATAAGTACGCCAATAATAACTGAGCTAAAAGGATTTAACTGATAAATATCAGCAATCTCCCAAATACCTCGCCAAAACAATATCATACCCACACCAGCCAAAAAGGCCTGGATAAATGGGAACTGTTCAAAATATTTGCGCGCCCTTTCCTCTGTCGTTAAAAATATATTCCTCATAATACCCAATATAACACAAAATACCCCATTTTAAATACCTTTGCTGATATTAAATATTTATGTTAATATCTAAAAAAACTTAGCACATGGAAAATAATACCGAATTAATTACATTGACCCTAACTACTGGGGCACTTTGCCTAGTACTTAGTTTTTCACGCTTAACTGCAAATTTTAATCTCCTTTTTAAACTGATTATTATGTTGGGGGCTTTGGGCTTTGGAATATGGTACCCAGTAGTTATAAATTACAACATAGTCACAATGTACCGTTTAGAAAAAGAACTCGTGTTTTTCTTCTTCTTAGCACTATGCACAGTAATTGGCCACTATATTCAAATAGTGGCTAGACAGCGAAGATTAAGGCGCGAAAGTATTTAACCCCAAGGAGCCTCGGCTCCTTTTTTATTTCCCAACACTCCGTTTACCTATTCGTACGAATTAGAGAATACTAAATGTTGCCTATTAGTTTTATTTTCTTTTCCCTACTTAGCCTCTTTATCTGGGCTTCCCTTTTTCTAGCTTCAGCTAAAGTCTTAAATTCCTCAAAATACACCAATTTAACTGGTCGGCGGATTTTAGTATAGTGCGCACCTGATTTTAAATTATTATGTTCGTGCAACCTTTTGTCCAAATCATTCGTCGCCCCAACATACAATGTCGCATCAGCACATTTTAAAATATAAGTAAAAAACATAGAATTATTGCGACCTTATTTTTACTTCTTTACCAAGAAACAACTGGGTCTTGGTAAGCAAACTTTCACCCTCTTTTGTTGTTGGCCAAGTAAAATACATTACGTCTTTTGTTACTGACATTTTCTCTAGTGCTTTTAATACTACTTTCAATGCAAGACCCTTACCTCTGTGTTCAGGTACAGTAATAACTGAGGCAAAATAAATCGCATCATAAATATCACTAGGCATTGTTAGTTCCAGCAACTGCCGTTCAGTAATTTTTTTATTTAAAAAATTTATTGCCAAAGCCTTTTGGGTTGGCATAACAATGGCCCACGAAATTGGTTCGCCATATTCATCAAATTCTGAGCTAAGCCAACAATCACAAAGCGTATCTAATTTTTTGGTTGATTCAGAATTAATCGGCATTTGGTCTGGGTCATTTTCAGTACCAAAAAACTCCTCAGCTATTTTCATTTGTTTGGCTAATATTTCATCTCGTGTCATGCACTTATTATATCAGAAAATCTATTTGATTTTAGCACAAAAATTATTTTCCCAAAATTTTACCTAAATCAAATTCATGTTTTATTCGCAAGGACTGTCCTTGCGCAATTATTCCCTCCAAATTTTTATGACAAACATTGGTAATGGACAAATATAAAGGGCTTTGGAGATACGGTCAAAATACACTCCAACCCAAAAATCGTACCATAGGAATTTAAAACTAATTTTCATATTTTTATCCATATTTTAACTTGGCTGGGGTACAAGGACTCGAACCTCGATTAACTGGACCAAAACCAGGCGTCCTACCATTAGACGATACCCCAATATTTTATTTATTTTTACTGCCTTATAATACCAAAATTCCACAAAAAATCAACTGTGTGTTATACTAAAACCATATGAATGAAAATCCGTTAGAAAATAATATTGGGCCAAGCCCAGAGGAACAAAAACGACTTGAGGAAAAAGAAGAACTTGAACGTTATGAATTTTATATGCAAACTCACCCAGAGGTGCCATTTTCGCCTTATACAGAAGCAAAAGAGCCGGGCCCTGAAAGCGCAGAGTTTGAAAACTTAGTTAAGCAATTTGAACAAGAGCACTCGCTCGAGGCGCTGCATGCAATTACTGACCTAACACCAGAGGAGGCTAAAACACACCCTATTTTTTGGCCTGCTAAACTTGCACTTGCACCTATTTATGAAGCAGCAAAGGTATTTAGACATAATGAAGAACTTTGGGGAATGTATAACAAATTAGCCCGAGCAGTTGGAGTTATAGATAAAGATAATAAAGTTGACCATACACGCTAAATTTTAAAATAAAACTTTTAAATCCCCTTTGTAAATTAACTAAACTAGTGTAGAGTTGTGACTTATGGCACATGGCGAAGTTGTAATAAGATTTGAAAAGGTTTCATTTGAATATGGCCACAATAAACCCATATTAGATGAGGTGGATTTTTCAATTCGGCGAGGCATGAAGGTTACAATTATGGGCCAAAATGGGGCAGGCAAAAGTACCCTCTTTTCATTGATTACTGGCACTAATACCCCCGAGGATGGCCGAGTTATAGTTTCAGGCAATTCGACCGTGGCATTATCGCGCCAAGTAATACCGCCCAATGAGCTTGATTTAACTGTGCGCGAATTTTTTGAAAAATGCTTTAAAGAGAAAGTTTATGATATTGACCCGCGCATTGATGAAGTACTTGAGGTTGTGAATTTGAAAAATCATGAGCAAGTTCATAGTAAAATAATTCGGTCTTTTTCGGGTGGTCAGCAGGCACGGTTATTATTAGCATCGGCCCTAATTCAAGAGCCTGATATTTTATTGCTAGACGAGCCAACAAATAATTTAGACAAGGCCGGTATTGCCCACCTGACCGAATTTTTAATAAATTATAAAAAAACCGTGATTGTCATTTCGCATGATTCAGTATTTTTAAATGCTTTTACTGACGCGGTTTTATATTTAGACGTTTACACACGCAAAATAGAGCAATATGTTGGTGACTATAATGATGTACGCGACCAAATAACAAAACGGATGGAAATAGAAAACCGCAAAAATGCCCAACTGTCGAAAGAAATTTTAGCCAAAAAGGAGCAAGCCAATGCCTTTGCCATGAAGGGTGGTAATTTGCGGGCCGTGGCCAAACGTATGCGTGAATTAGCAAGTGATTTGGAAGATGAAAAAGTAGATGTCAGGAAGGAGGACAAAACAATCAAAGCTTTTACCATACCCTGCCAGCCCGACATTAATGGTGATATTATAACTATAAATTCAGTCGCTGTTTTAAAAAATGGAAAAATTAAAAGTGTTAGCGCGAATATAAAATTACGCAAAAACAAACACTTATTATTATCAGGCCCAAATGGTATTGGCAAAAGCACATTACTAGAGACACTTGCCAACAACACGGCAACTGGCGCAAATATTCAAAAAGACATTCGGGTTGGTTATTACCGTCAAGATTTTTCTACATTAAACTTTGATGATACGGTTTACAAATCGCTAGCTGATGTGTCACTGAAGGTATTGGGTAAAATTGATGAGGAAAAAATCCGTGCCACGGCGGCTGGATTTTTAATTACTGGCGAAATGGTCAAGTCAAAAATTGGCACACTGTCGGAGGGCCAAAAGGGCCTGGTGGCATTTGCCCGTTTAATTATTGAACAACCAGGACTACTAATACTAGACGAACCAACAAACCACATTAACTTTCGTCATCTACCGGTTATTGCAAAAGCATTAGACCAATACCAAGGCGCCATGATTATTGTGTCGCACGTACCAGAATTTGTTGAGCAAATTAGAATTGATGATGTGCTGGATTTAGATAAATAAATTAATCCCCTATCAATAAGCCTTCAATATAAATCCATGGGTATGTGGCGTGGCGTGCACTTTCGAAAACTTCTAAAAATTTAATTAAATTTTTAGATTGGAATTTATCAGGTGCCAGCTCAACTAAATTTTTAACTTCATCATTCGTAATGCCAATATGCTCAAGCTTGATTAGTTCATTAATAGTTTTAGCGTCGCCTTTGGTTACCCGGTAAATCATACAGGCTCTGAATAAATCAATTAGTGAGTCTAAAAATACAAGTGGTTTTGTTGTGACTTTAATGTTATTTAAAATTTTTAAAATTTCAGCATGTTCGCCTACTGCATAATAAGTTAAAGTTTTTAAAACATTCTCGGCGCTTGAAACACCTAAAACTAACCGTGCATTAGCCTCATCAATTTTGCCATCATCGTTAGTATCAATTAATTGTTGCAGTAAGGTTAAGGCATCACGAAATCCACCACGTGCATTTTTAGCGATTAGGCCCGCTGTTTTAGTATCCAACTTCGCCCCCTCCTTTTGGGCAATATCTAAAATAAATTCAGTAACGACCTCATTGCTGGGTGTTTCAAAATTAATTAATTGGCAACGTGACAATATTGTTTCAGGCACCTTTTCACGTTCAGTGGTGGCCAAAATAAATAGACAATGTTTGGGTGGCTCCTCAAGAGTTTTTAAAAGTGCATTAAATGCCTCTTTGGTTAACATGTGCACTTCGTCAATAATATAAATTTTATATTCTGAGAGCATTGGCAGTGTGTAGACACTTTCGCGCAGGGCCCGAATATCATCAATGCCACGATTGGAAGCAGCGTCTATTTCAATAATATCCTCGGGCTTAATATTTAAAGAGTTGGCAAAAATCCGCGCGACCGATGTTTTACCAATACCACGCGAACCAATAAATAAATAAGCATGTGGCAAAGCATCGTTGGCCACAAAGGCACTTAGAATTTTAACCACATTTTGCTGGCCAAAAACCTGATTAAAATTCGCCGGGCGATGTTTACGATACAAGGTATGATGCATTTAGCTATTATAGCAAAATTATTTAGATAAAAAAATCTTGACTATTTTTTCAGTTTCAGTGGCAGTATTGGCATTTTGCATTAGGTTGATGCGCAGGTCTTTGGCGCCGGGAAAGCCGTTAGAATAAGCCTTGAAGTGCTTTTTCATGATAGAGAAGTTTTTATGGCTACACATTTTTTCAAATAAATAAGCGTGCTCTATCATAACATTTAATTTTTGCTCTAAGTGGACATTTGTTTTTGTGCGCAACCAATACTTGTCTTTTATTCCAAATAATTTTAAAAAAAATAATCTAGTATTTTTAAATAGTTTTACAAAAAAACTATTAGTTTGTTGTACATACCCGTGGCTATTTTCACTTTGTGAAAATAGCCACGGATTACCAAAAATTGCTCGGCCAATCATAATGCCATCGCAACCAGTTTGTTTGTGTTTATTTATACCGTCATTAATATCTATAACATCCCCGTTACCAATAATTACAGTGTTGGGGGCAATTTGATTTTTTAAATCTACAACTTGCTTTATATAACTCCAGTTGGCTGGGACTTTGGACATTTCACGGCGAGTACGAGCATGAATTGTCAAGGCATCAATATTTTGTTTTAAAAGTAACACAATCCATTCCTCAAATTCAGGCTTGTTATAGCCTACCCGAGTTTTGACTGATACTGGTATGTCTTTACCCGAATCTAAAATACCCTGCTTTACAGCCTGTATAATTTGCACAGCATTTTGTTTATTGTTAATCATAGCGGCCCCAGCGCCCTGCTTTTCAATACTTTTATCCGGACAACCCATATTTATATCAATGCCATCAAAGCCAAGATCGGCGCACAATTTAGCAGCTCCACGGATTTTTTCAATATTTGATGAAAAGATTTGCGCCACGATCGGTCTTTCATTTTGGCTATATTCTAAATCTTTTTTCAAAACTTCCCTGCCCGCACTCATTAAACCATCAGCTGAAACAAATTCAGTCCACAATACATCGGGTTTGCCATATTTGGCAATAATTTGCCTAAAGGCTGGGTCGGTAACATCGGCCATGGGGGCCAGCGCAAAAAAAGGCGCTTTATTATTACCTTGCTTTTTTTGCGCATCTTCACTTAATTTTTGCCAAAAGTTCATACTAATAAAAATTATAAACTACCTGATTACCGTACCTAACATCAATCTTTTTTAAAAACGTTTGAGAATGTTTTAAAACATCATCGGACTTAAGTAAGGCTTGAACTCTAGAAATAGTTTCATTAGCCCCGATTTCAATATTAGTAGTTATTGTTGTAATTAAAATACTGTCATTTAAAATTACATCAAACTCAAAAACACCCTCACCTGTCGGCTTAATTTTTTGCACTAAAACATTATCAATATATAAATTATCAATAACATTTTTAACAAAAGTAAAAGAATTTTCATCTAAAACTTTTTTAGTTAAACCTGCCCCAGGCAGTTCATACACAATGAACAAGGGTTTTGAAAAATACGGCGCCATGTCATACGCATAGCCATACTTATCAATAAATACACAATCGCTAGGCACAACGTTACACCACAGGGCGTGTGGTTGCCTTTCGGTCACGTTTATAAATAAATCATTAGGTACGTTTTGACTGATTTCAACATCTTTAATAATTGGGTGGTTAGTTAACAAATAATTTTTTAAATCACTATTGTTAAAAACGAAAGCATTTCGATTAGGCAAAATATAAATAAACCGTCCGTCTAAATATTCGTTAACGGCATTCTCTATTTTATTTGAACTTAAGACCCTATTACCTTCAACAATAATATTTTTAATTAAAAGTTTTGGGTGCCAAGCTAAATAAATCGCTAAGCCTAAAATAATAACTAGAATTACAGTAAAAAACCAAAAACGTTTTTTGGTTTTTTTTCGGCGAGCATTAACCAGCTCGGCGTTAGTTTCGTTTAACAAACTTTTTTTATACTTTCCAAATTGCGTCATAGTAAAACAAAAATTACCGAATGAAGTCCTTACCCAGGCCCGCCTTGCCGTCGGGCAGGTATTTTTGCAAAACCTCGGGTACCTTGATACTGCCATCAGCTTGTTGAAAGTTTTCAACCAATGACACTAAAATACGCGGAGTTGGAATAGCCGTTGAGTTTAATGAGTGAGCATACTGCAATTTACCAGCCTCATCACGATAACGAATATTTAATCGTCGAGTTTGAAAATCATGGAAATATGAAGCTGATGAAATTTCGCGATATTTTAACTCCTTTGGCACCCATAATTCAACATCGTATTTTTTAACTTGACCCAAGCCCAAATCACTACCACAATTTATAACAGTGTGATACGGAATATTTAAAGATTCTATAAATTCTTCGGTGTTACGGTTAAGTTCATTGTGGGTACTGACCGAAACTTCGTGGTTAGCTTCACACAAAACAAGTTGTTCAAATTTATAAAATTCATGCACACGAATTAAGCCTTTTGTGTCCTTGCTATGACTGCCGGCTTCGCGACGATAACAGGGTGAGAAGCCTAGATATTTAATTGGTAAATCAGATTTTTCAATTACCTCATTCATATGCATGCCCATAAGCGGTACTTCTGATGTGCCGACCAAGTAGTCACCGTCTTGAGTTTTATATAAATCATCTTCACCTTGCGGTAAATAGCCGGTACCCATGCAAACACTTGACCTCGCCAGCATTGGTGGGATTACTGGATTAAAACCTTTTTGACTGAAAAATTCTAAAGCGTAGTTCCAAATTGCGAAACAAAGCCTGACTCCATCACCTGTTAAAAAATAACCCCGAAAGCCATGAACTTTAATGCCACGCTCAAAATCAACCATTTTTAAATTAACCATCAAGTCAACATGATCCCTGGGTTCAAAATCAAAATTTGGTTTTTCGCCCCAAACACGAATTTCTTTATTGTCCTCATCGCTCTCGCCATCAGGCACTGAAACATCTGGCACATTAGGCACAAACAACATTTGCATTTGCCACTTTTGCATTACTTCACGAAGTTTTTCCTCACCATCTTGCAATTTATCCTTGATCAACTTCATTTCAATTATTTTTTGTTTGCGCTCATTTTCGTCAGTAATAGATGTTATCAAATCAGAGAACTGATTTTGCTGATTTCTAAGATCTTCAACGCTAGCCAAAATTTCTAAGCGCTCATCATCAATTTTTAAAAGCTCTTCCACGTCAAAATCTATGTGCTTTTTTCGAGCCGCCTCTTTGACCAAATCCTTATTCTCCTTGATAAACTTAATATCTAGCATATAAATAGAGTATAGCGAAAAAGTGACTTTTTAACAAATATTATTTTAAATGATAAATAAAAACCAGCCATAAAGACTGGTTATTTTTAAAGAGTTTTTTCGCCATAAACTGCATTTCTGTCGCCAGTATACGCCACCCATGACTGATCACCATACGAATAATGCCACCATTCACCAGGATAAAAATAAAATCCACTCCTTGTCATTGCTTGACGCAACAATTTGCGATTTTGTTTTTGAATAGGCGTACATGTTTTTGCAAACATTGGAATTTTAGCAATGTTGGAGTGGTCACGATAATGTGTGCCCATATCCAGTTCATTGCCCAAGCTGTCAGTTAAAGTTACGTCCACCGCAGCACCCGTTTGATGCGGGCCAATACCACCCGGTTTAGCTGATAAGCTTTTAGCAATTTGTAAACTACTGGTATCACGTACCACTTCATCCCAAAATCTTTTTTGCGTTTCTTGGTCTCGATAGGCATACAAAATCTTCAAATACAAATTTTGTGGTAAATTATCGGCAACCTTCACAAGCATTTTGGCAACACTTTCGCGCACAAAAGGTTGTGGAGCTATGCAAATTATTTTGGGATGCTGCGGAATTTCAACCAATGCCTCACCATTTTCAATGATTGGTATTTGGCGAATAATAAAGGCTGGTAATGTTGTTTGGTAACCAATCAACCAAAGTTTGTACCTCAAAGCATTTCTAAAATTACCTTTTAGAATTTGGTTAAACAAAAACTTGAATCTGTTTAGAGTTATTTTATTCATTGCCTTTAGTATAGAATGTTTCCCTCAAAATCTCAAAGTGATATTCGTCGTACCTTTTGCCTTTTTATACCTGTATGGGCTTATTCGTACGAATAGGTAAATAGAAAGTTTACAAATCTAATCAAAATTTTTTGTAATTTCTGTTAGATAAAATCAATTACGCTTTTTGCTATTTTATGTAAAGACTTATCAATAGAGTAAAACATTGAAAGATTCTTTTGTTCTTTTTCCAGGATTCCTGCGTTGTACAAAACGGCTAGATGTTTTGAAGTAGACTTGAAAGATAGTTTAATATGCTCAGCTATATTCCCGACCGTTGTTTGCTTTTTATTTTTAATAAACTTCAAAATTTCCAGACGTCGATGATTTGCTAAAGCTTTAAGTATTTTTTCATAAGCCTTCATTCATAAAGTATATCACCAATATTCTTATTTACCTATTCGTACGAATAAGCCCATCTTAAAGAGAATATTTAAAAATCGTTTCTTTATGCTAAAATGTTTAAATATGGAGGGGTTGGAAAAATTAACTAAAGATGGTTACCCGCAATGTTTGTTGGAAATTCCCGAACCACCAGAGCAGCTTTTTTATTTAGGCGAAATACCTAATTTTGACGAGTATAAATATTTGGCTGTGGTTGGCTCGCGCAATCATACCAGTTATGGCAAGGAGGTTGTGCGCAAAATTATTGAAGGCTTGAGCGGGTACCCTATTTGTATTGTTTCGGGCCTGGCACTAGGTATTGATACATTGGCACACAAATATGCACTGGAATATGGCTTGAAGACTTTATCAATACCGGGCTCGGGCATTGATTTTGAGGCTATTCACCCACGCACGAATATAAATTTAGCCCGTGAAATAATTAGCAAGGGTGGTTGTTTGATGAGTGAAATGTTACCCGACCAAAAAGCTAAAATTTTTTCGTTCCCACGGCGTAACCGCATAATGGCAGGTATTACTCAGGCGGTTTTAATTATTGAAGCCGAGGAAAAATCAGGCACACTTATAACTGCCAGGTTAGCATTGGACTATAATCGCGAGGTTTTCGTTGTACCAGGGTCAATATTTTCAGACACATCAGTTGGTACAAACAGGTTAATTAAACAAGGGGCTACACCTGTAACTAGCGCCAGGGATATTTTAGAATTTTTTAATTTTATTGAACCCGTTGGATTTGAAAATAACCAAGATACTAAACAATCACACAATTTAAACCCTGAGGAGCAGGCTGTGTACACAATGTTACGCGAACCTATTGAGCGTGATGAATTAATTTATAGATTAGGTACAAATATTAGCGAGGCCCAAAGCTTGTTGACTATTATGGAGATAAAGGGTTTAATAGAAGAGGAGTACGGCATGATACGCCGTAGAAATATATGAGATCTAAAAAAGAAATAGAAAACAGTAAATTAGTTTGGGATGATGACACTTCGGACAAAACAACAGGCATGTTCTTTAGTGGATGGGTTTGGATAGGTTTGCTTATTTTACTTATTGGGGCCATATTTTCTCAAGCTTAAATTAAGTGGTTTACATATCGTAAACCACTTTTAATTTGCTATATATTAATACATATGCTACAAATTGAATTAATATGAAATTACTAATTGTTGAATCACCTTCAAAAGCCAAAACCATTGAAAAGTACCTGGATGGCGAATATGTTGTGCGTGCCAGTGTGGGCCACGTTCGCGACTTGCCCAGTTCTAACAAAAAAGCCATAGACATACCTGCCGGCTTTATACCCTATTATGAAATATCAAAAGGCAAGGACAAAGTGGTGCGCGAATTGCAAACTTTGGCCGAAGGTGCAAGTGAAATATTATTAGCCACTGACCCTGACCGCGAAGGCGAGGCTATTTCGTGGCACTTGAATGAGCTTTTAAAGGAGGATAAAAAAATTACAAAAAATATTAAACGCGTGGCTTTTAACGAAATTACCAAGGAGGCTATACTTGAGGCTTTGAAAAATCCGCGCGAGATTGATGCAAATTTAGTCAAAGCCCAAGAGGCCCGGCGCGTATTAGATAGATTGGTTGGCTATGATTTGTCAGGCCTAATTTGGAAGAAGGTGCGTTATGGTTTGTCGGCTGGCCGAGTGCAATCGCCAGCATTGCGTATATTGTGCGAGCGTGAGCGCGAAATCAATGCTTTTATACCTGAAACATATTTTGTGCTTGAGGCTGACTTACAAAAACTTGTTAGCCCAAAAGATACTATAAAATTTACATACGATGAAGAATTACGCGACAAAAAAATAGCTGAACAAATAATTACATTTGCTGAAACTGAAAACTGGCAAATTACTGATGTTAAACAAACTGAGGCCAAACGCGCAACGCGAGCGCCTTTTACAACATCAACATTGCAACAAACTGCCAGCACGCGTTTAGGCTTCTCACCTAGTCGCACTATGCAAGTGGCCCAAAAATTATATGAGGCAGGCCATATAACCTATATGCGAACTGACAGTACAAATTTAGGCAAGCAATCACTTGAGCAAATAAATAAAGTTGTGAAAAAAGAGTTTGGAAATGAGCATGCTGAAATAAAAGAATACAAAACTAAAAACAAAAATGCCCAAGAGGCCCATGAAGCTATCAGGCCCACACATATTGAAAAGAAGTTAGTTGGTAATAATCCTGAACAAAAAGCCCTGTATGATTTAATTTGGCGTCGCACCGTGGCCAGCCAAATGAAAGATGCTAAAATTTTGCGTACTAAAATTAGTGCCAAAACAGCAAGCATGCCAAATAACTTTTCAACCAATGGCTCAACGACACTTTATTTAGGCTGGTTATTGTGTGATACTGGCGCCAAGGGTGAAGAAGTGGAATTACCAATATACACAGTAGGTGGGATTTTAAAATTAATAGAGGCCAGAAATATTGAAAAGCAAACTGAACCACCAAACAGATATTCAGAAGCTGGATTAGTGAAGGAATTGGAAGCCCGCGGTATTGGCCGACCTAGTACTTATGCATCTATTATCTCAACCATACTTGCGCGTGAATATGTTGAAAAATATCCACCACCAACCGGCAAAGCTTTAAAACCAACCGATACTGGCATGGTTGTTTCACAATTTTTAGAAGATCATTTTATAAAATACATTGGTGATGACTTTACTGCCGAAATGGAAAATGAGCTTGATGAAATAGCTAGCGGTGACCGTGACTATACAAAAACTTTAACTGATTTTTATGGGCCATTCCAAAAAGATTTGAAAGAGAAGGAGGGTATGGACAAATTAACAACCATAGAAGATGCCGACCAAAAATGGAAGTGCCCAAAATGTGGATCTAGTATGATTATAAAATTAGGCCGAGGTGGCAAATTTATGTCGTGCTCTAATTACCCCGAGTGTGACGGCGCCTTGATGATAGATGGAGTGGAAATTAAAAAAGATGAACCGATTGGTATTGACCCGCAAACGCAATTACCCATTTATGTACTTGTCGGTCGTTTTGGGCCATATGTCCAGCTAGGTAAAAAAGTAAAAAAGACTAAAGAAAAAAGAAAAGTTAAAGGCGAAAAAGCTGAAAAGCAAGATAAGCCTAGAATGGCCTCAATACCTAAAACTGTACCACTTGATAATGTTACAGTTGAAATGGCCCTAAAATATTTATCTATCCCCCGTACGCTGGGTATTAACCCTAAAAACGACAAGGAGGTTATTGCCACAACTGGTCGCTTTGGGCCATACGTGGCCTGTGATGGTGAGTTTCGTTCAATTAAAGCCAAAGCACCCTTTGACGTTTATACTATAACTTTAGCCGACGCCTTGGCGTTACTGGCCGAAGAAAAAAAGCCTAGAGGGTTTGCTAAAAAGAAAGCCAATTAAACAAAAACCCCAAAATAGCTTCTCCACGAAAGGCGCGAATATTTTCTTGAGGGAAAATTTCTCTGCTCGGCTCGCCAGCCTGCGCAAGGCCATTTCGTAAAGAACTATTTTGGGGTTTTTGATAGCAAAAGCCTACATACAGATACTTCAGACAGCCACAGAGAATTTTGCTTGGTTCCAATGTGTATTGGAAAAATTTTTGAGGACAAGAGAGGGCTTCGCAGGAAAAGCCCGAGCGGTCTGGGGTATTGTATGTGTGCTTGAAGCTATATTTTTTTGCTATAATCTATAAATGGAAAAAACAATATTTGAAAAAATTATAGACAATGAAATACCGGCCCAAATTATATATGAGGATGACAGAGTTATTGGTATTTTGGACACAAATCCAGTAAACATTGGCCACACATTGGTCATACCTAAATACCCTTGGGCTAATATTTACGAAATACCGGCTGAAGATTTTGGCTATGCTATGCAAATCACGCAAATGCTAGCTATAAAAATTAAAAGTGCGCTTGATGCCGAAGGTATAAATATAATAATGAATAATGATAGTGTTGCAGGGCAAGTTGTGTTTCATGCACATATTCATATTGTGCCCCGCTATACCGGCGATGGCCACCAACACTGGCACGGCGCCCGTAAATATGAAGATGGCGAGGCTGAACTAGTCGCTGAGAAAATAATTGAAGCGTAACTTTTTATAAAAACTCCACAGTCGAACTGCTGGGAAAAACTTGACAAGTGTGCTTAATGCGTATATTATGATGGAAAAGAAAAAGCACATGAAAAATAAAAGATTAGAAAGAGTATCGGCAATAAGTTTTATGGTAATTCAATTATTTATTCTGACTTTTGGCCTCTGGTTTTGTGACTATGACAGCAAAAGTAAAATCATCCTGGCATACATATGCTGTACGCCATTAACACTTTTTACGATTTACCTGTCATTCATGGTAGGACTCGGTAAATTTCCAGACTGGCTTAAAACTCAAATGAACAAAAGCAGGGGGACAAGAATGATCGCTCTTTGGTTGATAATATTTGGAGTTTGGATACTCCCAATTTATTCAACAATGGTTATTGCCCAAAATTATTTAAACCTAGAAATGTCAGAGGTTACACTAGGTATTCTGTTTTTACCAATAAGCTTAATAGGGGCCTTCTCGTGGATATTGGCATTTGTTATTCTATTGATGAGCCTTTTTAAGGAAACCTTAACCATGCCTACAATCACTGGCCCATACAGTTACAAAGACTTAGACATAGTCTTTGCTAATTATAGCCAAAGAAGACTTAGTGGCGAAAGCGACTTGGACTTTCGAAAAAGAGTGTTCAAACATCTCATCACAAAGCAAGTTGATGAGACAGGTAAAAAAGCATTGTTATGCATACTGTTTAATATTAAGGACTTAGCGTCTTTACCTAGGGAATTAATTGACCACTGCATACCGATGTTTGGTACACCCATAGACGAGCGTGATATTGACAGTTTACTGTCACACATAAATTAAATTGTTTCAGCCCCTCGCATTATGCTTGGGGTTTTTATTTCCCGCTTTTTAAAATCGCTTCAAGGCCCAATGTGGTGCCGTGGGCAAGGAAGTCTAGGGCGGCGCCACCGGCGGTTGAAACGAAGGTGAAGGAGTTTTGCATTTTCATTTTATGGACTAACAATACGGTATCACCACCACCGATTATAACTGTGGATTTCTTATTTTTTACCTGCTTGGCTAATAAACTTAAAATATCAATAGTTGATTGAGTGTAGCCACGTTCATACAAACCCATGGGGCCGTTCCACAAAATTGTTTTGGCTTCAATAATATAAACCTTCAGCAATTCTACGGTAGCTGGGCCGATGTCAGCAATAATGTCATTTTTTGAAACTTCGTCTAAACTGCAAACTTGTTGTTTTTTATTGCGCTCGATAATTACATCAACAATCGGTATCAAGTTTTTGTCATTTAACATGCGATTGGTGATTTTAAAATCTTTATCAATCAGTGACTTACCAACATTGTAGCCGTCAGCTAAAATATAATTATTAGCCAGTGCCCCACCGACAAAATATTTATCAGCTATACGACTGAACTTTTTTAAAACTGGCAGTTTCGTTTCAAATTTAAAACCACCCAATAAAAACAGCATTGGGTGCTTGGGGACGAGAGCCTTGCTTAAATTAAGTACTTCATTTTCAAACAAAAATCCAGTATATGAGGGTAAGTATTTAGGCAAGCTAGTTATAGACATATGGTCGCGATGCGAAACTGAAAAAGCGTCATTGATGTAAAAATCAGCCAGGCTGGCGAAGTTTTTAGCCAAAACTTCGCCAGCCTTTTTGTCATTATCTTTTTCGCCAGGTAATTTGCGAATATTTTCAAGCAAAATTATGCTGCCTGATTTTTGCTGAACAATTTTATTAGCTAAAACATCAAAATCAAAGTCGCCACAAAAAGCAATGCTATTTTTAGGTAAAACCTTATTTAAGTAATTAAAAACAGGCTTCAAGCTTTGTTTGCCATCGTTCCCCATATGAGCCAAGATTAAAATTTTAGCGCCTTTATTAACTAAATAGTTTATCGTTGGCAAGCTTTGATCAATTCTAAAAGTATCAACTATTTTATTACTTACAACACTAACGTTGAAATCTGATCGCAAAATAACTACACTATTTTTTTTAATTTTAGCGCTTTTAATACTCAAATTTTTGATTTTGTTTTGTTTATTACTTGGCATAATTTACAACAGTATTAACTATTTTTATAAAATCCTGAGCTACCAATGATTCACGCCCAACCAATAATCCATCAACACCACCGTCTTGTATGAAGCTGGCAGTATCGGCCACGTTAACTGACGCGCCATACAAAATTCTAACCTCTTTGGCATTAGCGACACCAAACAAATCAGTCAAAACTTTGCGAATATAAATTGCCACCTCTAAACATTCAGGGGCTGTGGCCGGGCGTTTGGCACCCGCGCCAATAGCCCAAATAGGTTCGTAGGCTATATTGATATTTTTAAGGTCTTTTTTAGCAATACCTATTAGAGCATTTTCAATTTGTTTTTTAATAACATTTAAATATTTGCCAGTTTCGTCTCTAACCTCCTCGCCCACACAAATAACTGGATTTATTTTGTGGCGCAAACATTCCAAGACTTTTTGGTTTACATCACTATCGGTTTCACCACGACGACGCACTTCGCTGTGACCAACCAATGCAAAAGCCGGCTTGTATGAACTGGCCATTTCAATTGATACACTGCCAGTTTCAGCCCCGACTGGTATAAAATTTGCATCTTGCAAGCCCAGTAAAACATTAGACTTTTTTATTTTAACCAAAGATCCAAGATAAATATTTGGCACACATACAACTGCCTGCACAGAACCACTTTTTTTAATCCCTTTTATAGTTTGCTTGTAAATTTGTAAAGCTATATTCAAAGACTTTGGGTTCATCTTCCAATTACCAATAACTAATTTCTTCATATTTATTCATTATAACACAAACTATTCGTCAATTTTATTAGCCCCTTCAATCAATTCAGGATCCTCTGAATAATGAACATTATCAAGCGGGTTTGAGCTGTTTGAAATTATAACTGAAACTGATTTAGAAGTTTTGGTGTTGCCCGATGTGTCATAAGCTTTGGCGGTCATATTGTAAATACCGTCAAAAACATCGGCTGTGTTCCAACTAATACTGTATGGAGACGTTAAATCAGAACCAATCATGGTAGTATTGTTATAAAACTCAACTTTTGCAACACCCGCATTATCGGTAGCCGAAGCCGACACGGTTATAATGTATGACAATATCGAGCCAGCCTTGGGGTTGGTTAACAACACGCTAGGCAAGACACTTTCGGCTGGTACTTGGTTTTGAGTTTGATTTAATGCTTGGTCAGTATTAATATTTTCATTACTACTTACACTAATGTTTAAGCCTGCTTCAGCATTTGCCAATTCTTGATTAGCTTGTGCAACAATAATTGTTTGATTTTCAATTTGCTGTTGTAGTTCTATTGGTGTAATTATTACCCCCGTTACATTACCAGAATTATTATTTGAATTGCTGTTAGTAATTTTGTTTACAATATTTTTTATAACTTTTTTGTAGCCAGTTGGCGCATCAACCAAACCATTGGTAGGGTCATTAATATACGAATTAGCATTACTTAAAAAGTTATTTGAGGTTGTAGCATTACTGTTACTAAACTTGAGACTCTCAGATTGCGCAATAAGGTCATTAAGCTTTTGTGTTTCAGCCTCAGCTTTTAAACGGGCGAGTTCAATGTTGCTTTGTGGTGTAGCTTGTTGGTCACCACTGACATAGTTACTTTCTAATTCTAATTTTTTATCTTTTTTAAAAAAGTATAAACTAACCAAAACAGCGATTAGAATTATAGCTGAAATTATGATAATTAAACTGGTTTTGTTTTTATTCATATTATTTTATTTCCTCCCACGAAATCGTTGAGTATTTGTCAGATGTTAACGGGAATGAAGGCGGTGGCCCGTATAACAAATTAGCATCATAAATAATAATACGATCAATATAGCCAGTGCCATTAGTAAAGGCAAAACCATAACGCAAATTTGTAGCAATCATACCATACAGTGTTATTTGACTGCGCGAATGATACGGTGAACAGCTTGAAGCATAATATTTACGACCAACCTTACCATTAATAGCCATGGTAGCGGCATCAATACGCAGAACAGTATCGCTAACCATACCAACCAAAACGTCTTGTTGGGCAAGTAACGAAATAACATCAGTGCCATCATACAGTGTGTAAAGTAAATTTTTGTTTACAATAATGCTTTTACGCGTACTAGCATTATCGGGGAATTTGCCTGCGGCAATTGTTAACCTGGCAGTATTGATTTGACCATCAACCCATACAGTATCCTCTACAAAAATTAAACCATTGGCCGGGTTAGCATAATTAGCCACAAATGTTTGACCACCAGTTGTTTTGATACTCCAGGTACCCCAGGTTGAATCGCCACCTGATGAATTAGACGAGCACGAACTGGAAGCCGAGGCTAAACTAGTCACCTTGTAAACATCATATGTGTCATTAGTTTTAAGGATTATATGATAGCCCAATGCCCCAGATGGTGCCAAATATTTACCACCCGACTGCGCATTAGTTTTAATTGTTGAAAGATCACTGGTAATACCCGTAAAGTCAGTGGCTGGGATTGGGAATTGTCGTCCAGCCAAAAATAGATCATTGCGTGTGGCTATTGGATTGGTTGGTGGAGCTTCACCGGCCCTGAAAGTATCATTAATACCCGACGCCGGTGGTACATTAACATGCGTATGTACGCCAAACTCTACCGCACCCGAATGGTCAGGGTCATCATATGATGTTACTGCGCTAGTAACTAGATTGTGGGCCAAACCATCAAAACGAATACCGCCATTTGAATGAATGGGGCCAAAAACCTCAGTGCCAACTCCAAAACGCATAGCCGAATTAGCCACAATTGAATATTTGGCAAACGAAGGTATGGCCAAACGTACTCGAATTGTACGCTTAACGTTAGGATAAGCATTAACTCGACCAACTGAATCTATCGTGACGATTGTTGAGCCAGTTGTCGGAGGTGTAATAGTTAAAGTAAAAGTACCAATTGCATTACCATCTTTGTCATTAAAATTGTGAACATAAGGGCCAGGCACACCCGTACCATCTTGAAAATCACTTGGCGCATGAGCTAAATGCCAGCGATAGTAATCAATACCAGCCTCGGCGATTTGTAAAGCTTGCTCTTTATGAAAAACCGACCGCACAACCGCCAAACTACTTGATGCCCAAATTGAAACAGCCATAGTAAAAGTTATAGCAATAGCTGAAAAGATAATAACATTCAATAAAATCATACCCCTACTGGCATGTTTATTTTTGTTCTTATTTTTATTTCTATAAAAAACTTTCATATTTTTATTTTACAAATTATCCTTCAAATTACGCAAACTGACTTGAGTTGTTACACTAAATGGGGCTGGTGGTTGAGTCGGATTATCATCAATAACTAAATTTATTTTTATTAAACGAATTGCCGGAATTGACACTGGTTGTGTCATGGGCGCGCTGGCCCCATCGTAACCAGTATCATAATATGTAAATATCGGCACACCCGCATTAGCCACGTCATTAATCAAAGGGGTAATCTTTTCATTAACCACAGCATAGGCCAATGGGTTACCAGTTGGCTTGATTACGCTCTTAGTAAAAATATCGCCATTTAAATAATACTTGACCCTATCCTTCAGGCCATCATCGTCAATATCGGTATAAAAAATCAATATGGTTTCGCTAACCGTTTCAAGTGGGTACGAACCAAGTGACGATGGTGAGGCCGAACGAATTTCGTTGGCAATAGGTTGCAAGATATGCCGAGCATCATCTGAGGCAGTTAGACTATCAAAAAAAACTTCTTTATAAAAAATTGTGTCTCTGGCAAATAACGAAACAATGCCAATAATAACTGTAAAAATCGCCACGGCAATAAGTGTTTCAATTAATGTAAAAGCCTTTTTAAAATCTTTCTTAAAAAACATAGTGTATTAATTATAACATTATGGCGCAATTATAATCTCCTCTTTTTGCCAAGAGTTAATAATGTCGACCGACTTTGAAGTGCTTTGATAGCCATCGGCCGAGATTGTTAAATCATATGTTGCCTGCGCCAGCCCCGCAAATGATACTTGGCCCGGCGGAATACAGCCAGATGAATAAGTTATTGAGATATCTGAGACTTGTGGCGTAAAATTTGTATCATCAGTTGTTAAATATATTTTGTAGCGTAAATATTGGTCACCGTTGTGGACTGAATTTATATTTTGATTGGCTGTTGTATAATAAGTATTAGCCGTACCATCGGGGCCTTTAAAAACCCATGTGGCATTGTCATTATTAGTGGCAATTTTAAAACGTACGCTATTTGCACCAGCCTCTGGTGGCTGTGGTGTTGGACTCCATAATATTTGTTTAAAATTACTTATGGCACCTAAATCAAATGTGGATGATATTAAATTACCAGCCGGAACATAACTGCCAAAGATATTATTTAAAACTAGGTCACCGGCTGAAGTTACAACATCTATATTGCCATCTTGAGACAAGTACATATTTGCATCACCAACCTGAGCTTGCCCACCGCCCAACGACCAGTCAGTTTGATTAATAAAACCTTCATTAGTAATAAGCGTGCTGGTATAGCCGGCTTTTGACAATGTGACGCTGGCCCCCGAAACTGGTAAACCAGTAGCTTGGTCTTTGATGGCAACAGCTAGACGCCGACCATTTTTAGGTGCCACAATTATTTGCATATTTTGCGTAGTATTAGGCGGTACGCCCAACGACAACAATGGATTCGTACCAATAATATCGTAGTTAGTGTCAGTACCCGTGATTGTGTATGTGTCCCATTCAACATTGTTAATACTAACCAAGCCTGCACCACTTGTCGTAAATGACAATGAATGTTTTATTTTATCAGGGTTAATCCCAATTAATTTTGTACCCAAAAAGTCAAAATCAAAATCAGCAATGGCTCCACATTGATTGTTGATTGTGGATACGGGAACTGTGCTAACACGGTCAATTTCAAATGAAAGTTGAGTGATTTGTTGCAAGATAACCGTTGCATTCGGCTTGCTTGGATTAGGGTTACCACTAGCTCCTACGGGATACGTTTGGTCGGTCGAGTAACTCGACTTGGTCACGGTAATTTTATA
>Ga0209542_10006771_pt1 | contig 22177 bp, 32 predicted proteins | sample RifCSPhighO2_01_FD_184028 | JGI IMG/M metagenome (GOLD analysis project Ga0209542, IMG submission 184028) | Soil microbial communities from Rifle, Colorado - Rifle CSP2_plank highO2_0.1 (SPAdes) (version 2) | ecosystem: Environmental > Terrestrial > Deep subsurface > Rock core/Sediment ... | reverse complement strand
TTATAATAAGGCGTGCGTGGAGAATTGTTCTTTAGGTGATGATAATGGGCATGGGACGCATGTTGCGGGTATAGTGGGAGCTTCGGTAGGTATTAACGGGATTGCGCCGAATGTGAGTTTGATTTCTTTGAAAGTCTTAAATTCAGCCGGCAATGCACATTCAAGTACGGGGAGTGCAGATATTGCGGCCGCCATCGATTGGTGTGTTTTGAATAGACTCGCCTACAATATTTCGGTGGTGAGCATGAGCTTGGGAACGGATGTGTTGTTTAGTAGTGCGTGCGATACCTCATTTACTACTACCATAACTCCGGCGATTAATAACGCTACTCTTTTTAATGTAACGGTAGTGGCTGCTAGCGGTAATGCAGGTAATGTGAGCGCTATTGTGGGACCCGCCTGTATAACCAACGCGACTGCTGTGGGGGCGACGAACACAGGCGATTCTGGAATGGCGAGTTACTCTAATTATAATAGTTTGATTGATGTGGTTGCTCCCGGTACTATAACTTCTACCTGGTATGATGGAGGTTATAGAGAGGAGAGTGGGACGAGCATGGCGACTCCGGTTGTTTCGGGAGCTCTGGTGTTGGTTCGACAGTTTGGAAGGTTGCAACAAGGAGCGAACTATACTGTTGCACAGTTGGTGAGCTATTTACAAAATCAGGGGAAAAATATAACTGCTGGGGGAAATACCTTTAAACGCGTCAATGTGCTTGCTAGCTTGCTTTCACTGGATAGTTCGGTGGTACATGTGACTCTGGTGTCTCCTGCAAACAATAGTGTTTCTTCATCAGGTAATCAGACGTTTTCGTGCAATGGAACGGGATTTGCGTTGCGCAATCTGACTTTTTATTTATGGAATGCTTCGGGGAGTTTGAATACGAGTTCAGTCAGTGTTGTTGGTAGCTCTGCAAACCTCTCTTCTGTGCAGACTAATCTGGCGCTGGGAGACTATATGTGGAATTGCAGAGCCTTTGATCTGAATGGAAATAGTAGCTTTGCCGGTTCTGGGAATTATAGCTTCAGTGTTTCTAGTATCGCTACTACCCTTGTGTCTCCCTCTGATGCTTCAGCTGTTGGAACGAATCAGAGTTATAGTTGTAATGCCACTTCTTCAACTTCTTTGACGAATGTGACTTTTTATTTATGGAATGCTTCTGGTGATTCGGTGGTTGTTCAGAATAAGAGTGTTTCTGGTGTGAGCAATAGCAGTTCTTTCCAAGCTAATTTTTCTGTGGGTGGCAATCATAGTTGGAATTGTTTGTTTGCTAATAATCTCTCTGCTTCCGGTTTTGCTTTTGCTAATTTTTCGATAGTATATGATGTGATTGCTCCTGTGCTATCTTCGGTGGTGCCAGCTAATAATAGTTTTGTCAACACTGGTTTGTTTAATGTTACCTTGAATGAAAATGGTTCGTGTTCTTACAGTTTGAGTAATGGGGCGACTAATCATTCTATGAGCTCTTCTGATAATCGTGTGTTTAATGCCAGCAATACGACGCTGGTACAGGGGCAAAGTTATACTGCTCGGTTTTACTGCAATGATAGTTTTAGTAACTTTAATAGGTCAGTTATGAGGCTGTTTTCTGTTGATACGACAGTTCCGAATGTATCTTTAGCCTTTCCTGCTGATGGAGCGAGTTATTCGGGTGCACAGACGATTGGTTTTGTTTTTAATGTGACTGACAATCTAAATATGAGTTCTTGTTCTCTTTTCTTATCGGGGAACAATGTGGGTAATAGCAGCTCTGTTAGTCTTGATGAGAATGAGACTATATCTGTTTCTGTTGGTGAAGGAAGTTATACTTGGAATGTGAACTGCACGGATAATGCAAACAATATCGGCAACTCCTCTTCTCGTTCACTAACGGTTAACGCTGTTAGCGTTTCTTCATCTTCTTCGGGGGGTGGTGGAGGTGGTAGCGGGTCTGGAATAAAGCCTCCTGCTGTATACACTCCCTCGGTGAGCGAGACTAATCGAGGGTACACACAGACGCTTGCTCCGCTAGATAGTGTGCAGATTGTGTATGATGCGGGTGGGGAGAGACATAGTATAAAAGTTGACTCGGTGAATAACGATAGTGTTAATTTAACTATCACGAGTAATCCGATTAAGCTGGTGTTGGGGATAGGTCAGAGTGCTCGCTTAAACCTCTCTTCTGCTACGAATTATGATTTGTATGTGAAACTTGAGGCGATACTGGATAAAAAAGCGGTGCTTGCGGTACAAACTATCAATGAACCTATTGGGGGAGCTAGAGATAAGAACGAGAGCGTGCCTGTGGTGGAGGATGAAGAAACGTCAGATGGAACGTTCATCGAATTAGTTGGAGGGGGTTGGTGGTGGCTTTTCTTTTGGGTTGTGGGAGTAATGATCATTGTGGGTGTGGTAGTGTACCTGGTTTCAGTGAGAAAGGACAAAGATAAGAAAATTGTTTTATCATTTATTAAGAAACAGAAATGAAACTATCTTTTTTTTAAAAGATACTAGGGAAAGGATGTGATTTAAATTGAGAGTTCTTGCTAAGGTTAGAAACAGAAAAAAGATAGATTTAAATAGAAAGGTCGATTTGTTATTTTAAGAAGTGGTGAAATGAAGCATATACGTCAGTCTCAATTTTCAGTTGTGGTGTTTTTAGCTGTTTTTGTTATGACTGGTATTGGTTTGGTGTTGGCTGGTCATGTTATCACGGTTGCCACTGGGGGAACGACTATATCTGCTAATGAGGATGTTGGTGCCATTTATAATATTTCGGTGAATAATAGCGATATACTTGGTGGTATTAATATAACGCAGGTGAATATTACTCTACCGACTACCTTTAGCTTTGTAGCTAATAGCAATATTTCGAGTATTGGTCCCGATGTTGTTTTCAGCAATACAACTACGATACTGACATGGTTTAACGAAACGTCTCTAGTCGGTAATAATAGTCGACATTATTTCCAGTTTAATGCCTCGGCTACTACACCAGGTATGTTTAATATTACTGTTCGTACGCTGAATGTGACTGGATTGTTTGAGACGAATATTAGCGTGACCATTAATGATACTACGGTGCCTGTGAATGCGAATTATTCTACCTTGTCTGAGGTGAATAGCACCAACATAAGCAGAAGCAATGCACAGATTAATATTACTGCTGCTGATAATGGCGTTCTGGAGACTATCTTTATACGGTTGTTCAATGCTTCTTCTTCTCTTTTGAACAGTTCTACTATTACAACGGGTGTTGTGTCTTTGTTTGCTAACTTTACCAGCTTGGTTGATGGAACGTATTATTTTAATGCGACGGTGAATGACACCTATGGGAATACGAATATGACTGCCACTCGTACCTTTAGTGTTGATACTGTTGTTCCAAATATTACCTATCAGGCTATTACTGAGACCAACAGCACTAATATAAGCAGAACTAATATAATGATAAACGTGACTGCTTCCGATGTTAATGGTGGAAATATAAGAACTATCTTTATTCGCTTGTTCAATGCATCCTCTTCTCTTTTGAACAGCACCAATCAGACCTCTCCGTCCGCTGCTGTGTCAGCTAATTATACTGGTTTGGCTGATGGAACGTATTATTTTAATGCGACGGTGAATGATACGGCTGATAATACCAATGTAACTCCCACTAGAACTATAACTATTGATACTGTTGTGCCCAATATTACTTATCAGACGATAACTGAAGCCAATAGTACGAATATAAGCAGAAGTAACATCATGGTTAATGTGACTGCATCTGATATAAATGATGGAAATATAAGGACTATATTTATCAGGCTCTATAATGCGACTCTCGTGTTGAACAGTACGGTCAATCAGACATCTCCACAGAGTTCTGCGTTTGCTAACTTTACCAGCTTGGTTGATGGAACGTATTATTTCAATGCGTCGGTAAACGATACTGCAGATAATACGAATATGACGGTTATTAGGACGGTTACTATTGATACTGTCGTACCTAATATTACCTATCAGGCTATTACTGAGACCAACAGCACTAACCTGAGTAGAAGAAACATTATGGTGAATGTGACTGTCTCTGATGTAAATGGGGGGAATACTCGTGGGATTATCATACGTGTATCCAATTCCAGCTCGGCAGTTGTTAATAGCTCCGAGGCAACCAGCGGGAGTGCTCTTTTTGCAAATTTGACGGTGCCGCGTGATGGCGTGTATTACTTTAATGCGACGGTGAATGATACCGCTGATAACTTTAACATAACGCAGACAAGGGCTGTGGTTATTGATACTACTTCCCCGAGCGCGACGTTGACGTGCACACCTAACCCTGTTGGCAGAGATGAGGCAATCACTTGTTCGTGTACTGGCAGCGATGCTACCTCTGGTGTTCAGACAACTACGTATACCACCAATCCGGCAACTACTCAAACTGGTACCTTTACCACTACCTGTACTGCGACCGATTATGCTGGTAATAGTGGGACTGGTTCATTCGAATACACGGTAAGCAGCTCGGGAAGTGGTCCATCTGGTGGTGGGGGAGGAAGTTCTAGCAGTTCATCTGCTGCAGCTGCTTCGGGGTCTGAGTGGAAGAATACCGTTCTTTTTGATGAATCTGAATTGAGTAGTAAGATTTCAGTGAGCTGGGATTTGGCTGCTAAGGAACGTCTTCGATTAAAGTTGGACGGAGAAGAACATCATGTTGGTGTGAAGAGCGTGGATGGTAATAAGGTTCTGATTGAGGTGAGTAGTGTGCCTCAGGAAGCTTCTCTTGCCGTTGGAGAGAACAAAAAGTTTGAGGTGAATGGTGATGACTACTATGATTTGGAAGTGAGTGTCAAGAGCATTTTGAATGATAAGGCAACGGTAGGTGTTGTGTATCTCCACGAGGTTATGTCTCCCGCATTGGCTCCTGAGGCGGTGCCTGTTGATACTGGTGTTGTTCCTGATGATGCTCTTCAACCGGGAGAGACGAATCCTATTGTGTGGATTATATTGATTATAGTAGTGCTCGGGTTGGTTATGTTCGTTGTGTATTGGATGAAGAAGAAGTAACTTTTTGCAACAACATTTATATACTTATTTTCATCGTGAATTTTTATGGAGCATGAACATACTGATCATTGCGGGTGTGGGCATCATCATCCATCTATAGGTAGGGGAACAAAGGCAGTGTATTTGGTTTTGGCTGGAGCTATGTTGATAAGTATTGTTAAATCGTGCAACGAAAGTGAGGAGAGATACGCTCCTCAGACTAGACCATCGTATGTTGGTGAAAAAGAGTATCGCCATTGAAAGGATGATGAATAGTTATGAGTAACCTAATTGAGAAGAAAATCTGGCCAGTCTATTTTCAGGCTATTTTTGATGGGAAGAAGACCTATGAATTGCGATTGGCTGATTTTGAGGTTAGGGAAGGAGATGTATTGGTTTTGAAAGAGTGGAATCCAGAGACCAAGGAGTATACGGGCAGAGTTATTGAAAAAAGAGTAACGTATGTGGGGAAAACAAAGGGACTTAGCTTCTGGAGTAAAGAGGAAATAGAGAATTATGGATACCAGATAATCGCTTTTAGATAAAAACTATGGGGAGGAGGTACTCACAGAGCAAAGCTCCGTGGTATCTTCAACACTTACGTGATTGAAGTATTCGAAGAATCCTCCTCAGTTGATAAGGGATGTGGGGAGGAGGTACTCACAGAGCAAAGCTCCGTGGTATCTTCAACACTTACGTGATTGAAGTATTCGAAGAATCCTCCTCAGTTGATAAGGGATGTGGGGAGGAGGTACTCACAGAGCAAAGCTCCGTGGTATCTTCAACACTTACGTGATTGAAGTATTCGAAGAATCCTCCTCAGTTGATAAGGGATGTGGGGAGGAGGATTCGAACCTCCGAAGGCACTACGCCACAGGATGTCTTACACATCCAATGCGATTTCCGCTCTTATGAGCTGATGACTTCTTAAGTCCTGCCCGTTTGACCGCTTCGGTATCCCCACTTATGTATGAGAGAAAGGGGTGATTTTTAAAGGTATAGGGTGGTTAGAGGAAGGTGAGTTTTATTTCTTTTCCGTTATACTCTTGAGGGAGCATTGATCTAATGACTTCCTTTCTATCTCCATTATCTTCTTGAGGGAAACGAGGGGGAGTAAGTTTTAGAACGAGATATTCTTGCTCGTTTGAGAGAGTGATATCATGTCCATATAATTGGGAGAGAACTTGGAATTGTGCGCTATATTTATTTCTGAATTCTGATTCGTTAAACGTCATTATTCCTCATTATCTATCTTCTTTAGAATTTCATCCATTTCACGTGATACCATTCTTATTATTTCATCGTCGGTTGCTTTCCAGTTGGCATTTTTAAACTTCAGTGCGTGCGATGCGCCCGAGATTACCGCCATCTGTATCTTTTTTTCAACGCTCTTTTCCATTTATTGCTCAGTGGTGGACTGTTTAAAAGGTTTGTTGTGTTTAAATACGTATTTGACAGACTAAAGGTTTAAATAAAGAGAACGCGAGTTTACGACGATGGATGAACTTGAAAAATTGAGGACTGAATTGAAAATCAGGGGTTTTTCTCCTCTGACGGTGAGAAATTATGGTTTTTTTGTTGAAAAGTTTTTGCAACGGATCAACAAACCTGCTTCTGACTTAAATGAAGATGATGTGAAATCGTATTTGTCCCATTTATTTGATTCTAAGTCTAAAAATACAATTATGCTTGCTGCTGCTTCACTTAAATTCTTCTATTCTGAGATATTACAGAAAGAATTTGCGACCATTAAAATGCCCAAGAAAGATAAAAAGCTTCCTGAGGTACTTTCTAAAGAGGACATTAAGAAATTAATTGATTCTGCTGATACGTTAAAGTCTCGGTTTATTATTTCTTTTTTATATTCTACGGGGTTGAGGGTTTCTGAGTTGGTTCATTTGAAACGAGATGAAATTAATTTTGGAGAGAAAACGGGGTGGGTGCGTAGAGGGAAGGGAGCTAAGGATAGATTATTTACTATGTCTGAAGGGCTGTCTCATGACTTGCAGGATTATTTACAGTACAAGCCCGATTATGCTTATTTATTTTCCAAGGAGAAGCCATTGACTACAAGAAATATACAAAAGATCATTTCGAGCACCGGAAAGCGGGCAGGTATTCAGAAAAAAGTGACGCCGCATACATTGAGACATAGTTTTGCTACGCATTTGCTTGAGCAAGGGACAGATATTAGGGTTATTCAGACGTTGTTGGGACATTCCTCGTTAAGTACCACGCAAGTGTATACCCATGTGTCTGCTGATCAGCTGAAGAAAGTGGCTAATCCTTTGGATAGTATGCCTCTTTGATAGAGCATTAATTTTTAAATGTATATAATTGCAGATCTTTGGTATTTGCTTCAACACCAATTCTTTTAAATCTTTCCAGGAGAGAGGTTTTGTTGTTTAGCAGTAATTCCAGTTGATTAACCTGAATTTTCGGTCCTTCAAAATTGTCAGAGTCATATGCTTGCAGTTCTAGTCTTACTCCTATGTGCATATGATCTATCGGGCAATTACCTCTGCACTCGTGTATAGTTCCATCATGTTCTTCCATGCAAGCAGATAGTCCGTATTCAGCTATGTGTGTCATCAGCTTGCCTGCTTTAAGACTATCTCCTTCTTCTCCTCTAATTATTATGGATTCTGGAAAATTAATTCTTTGCTTATCCAGATTACCAAGATACACACCATACAGAGCAATAAAGGGGTTATTGTGGGACATAGTAGTTAAGATTAACGATACGACTTCTGACGCTTTGAACGAGCTCTGGAGTCTCCTGGTTTCCTTGTTTCTTTTCTTCGTGAATCTTGGACTATCATGTTTCTATCATATTTAATAAAGGTCTTTTTGAGTGTTTCTGACCCGGCAATATCTATAAGTGCTCTGGCTAATGCTACTCGGGCGGCTTCTACTTGTGATTCTTTGCCCCCTCCCATCACCCGTATGTGAAAATCGTGTTTGGGTGTTCCAAATTCGTGTTCATAGATTCTTAGGGGTTCTACAAGTGCGAGGCGATGGAACAAGCCCATTTCAGTTACTGGCAAGTGGTTGAAAAAGATGCTGCCTTTTCCTGCATTGTATCTTAATTTAGCGACTGCTGTTTTTCTTTTGCCGGCAATTATCGTTTTGAGAATCATAATTGATCAGCGACCTCCTTCAGTGTTGTTTTTGACCCCATCTTTTCTTTTCCTGCGTGTATTTTCTTTGCTGCCTCAAATTCTTTAGGGGTGGTATTATAACATCGTATTTTATCAAATGCGTCTGCTCCCCGTCCTTGCTTGTATGGTAACATTCCTCGTATTGCTCGCTTTAGAATTCTTTCAGGATTGGTTGGATAGATGGGTCCATTTTGGCTAGCGCCACCCCTATTTCTCATTATTTTGAATTCTCGCATGATGGTTGCTCGATTACCCGTAATAATAGCTTGCTTACAATTAACTATGGTCACTGATTTCCCTAAAAGGGCTTGTTTTGCTGCAAAACTAGCTAGTCTTCCAAATGTTGCGTTGGTTGCGTCAATGATGATTGCTTTCATAGCATTTTGAGGCCCTCTGCCTTTGGATTTTGTTTCATTTCATCTAGAATAGAAACTGCTTCTGACTTGGTTTCTTTCATCTTCTCTTTTGCTGCTGCGGAGAAGGAGAGTGCAGCTATTCGGACTTTTTTTGAAAGTGTGCCCGAGGAAAGAATTTTTCCAATGACTACTAAAGTATCTCCTGCTTTTGTATGAGCATCAATTTCTGAGAGGTTTATAGAGTGATAGGATTTTGTTCCAGCAGCTAACTTTGAGGCTACAGGTAACCATTTTTTTTCTTTGAGAGCTGCACGTAGTGTTTCTTGCATAGCGGGGGATGTTTTCTTTCTTGTTCGTTCTTTTATCGTCGTTTTTGATAACATAGTTATTTGTTGTTGGAAGGGTATTTAAAGGTATTGTTATAGAAAGATATTTATACCATTGTGTGTATTAGTGTGTAATGACTAAAGTACGCGTCAATATTACCGTTGATAAAGATATGTTGTTGAAGGCAAAGAAGAAACTAGGTCTCTTTGGAGGGAAAGTGAGTACGTTGATTGATGCGTATTTGAAGGATTTCGTGGAAAGTTTTGATGAAAAAGTCGGAGAAGGACATAAGGTATTGATTGAAAAGCTTGAGGAGTTGGATAGTCGGTTAAAAAAGGTAGAAAAAAAGATTTAAATAGAGGAATATATTTGTTGAAACATGAAGAAGGGGCGTGATTCTTTGGTTACACCATTTAGGTTATTGTTGCTTGTTATTCTTGTTGTCGTAGTTGTTGTGACATTGATTATTGCTTTGCAAGGGTTATGGAGAGTTAAGTTGAGTGAGTATACTACTACGGTTGGTGCTCGGGCTTATTCTACTTCGTATCCTTCATCGGGTGGGACGGGGGCGGCTAAGCCTGATGTTTATGGTGGGGTTACTGATTTTGTTGGGACTCGTGAAAGGAGGGTACCGTTCTGTAAAGATGCGTTACCTGGTTGTATCTATGAAAGTGTAGAAGGTAAGCCACTAGGAGTTATTACCTGTGATGTATGTTCTAATGATAAAGAACTTATTCGTTATACGTGTGGTGCCTGTTCTAACGATCCTGCTTCATATTGTATTTCTGGAAGTGTTTTCTTTTGTACCGATCCCACAATGTGTGTATCTGGCGGAAATGGTGTTCCCGCAACCTGCAAATAGAGAGGTGTTCATAGAGTTTCTAACATATTTCTATTGTCTGTGTTTTGATCTCACAGTTATTCAGGAATAGGGTGAATTCTTCTGGTTTGCTCGATGACGCGAGATAGTAGGTTTTGGTTGTTTGGGGGGATTGGAGTATACAGGTACTGCATTGATTGTCGCATTGATAGTTTAGTGAGGAGGTTGTGAGCGTGAACGAAGTGAGGCGTCTTTCTTTATTTCTTTGTAGGGTAAGTTCTATATCTTTGGTCTGTGCGTTGTAACAGGCTTTAGAGACGGTTAGTGGGGGTGCAAGTTGCCAGTCCACACATGAGAATTCGGGTGCGAGGGAAGGTGAGTCGGCAACTCGGAAGACTATGGCGGCAAGCAACGAAAGAGCGACCAGCCCTACTAAGATGAGGGTGGTGATAGTGAGGGGGGAAGATTGTGCTTTATGCATAGGTACAGAGACGCGCTCCTTCGTCCTTCAGGGTTATGGCTGTAAGCACCTTATCGTTTTCGTCTGTTATGGTGAGTGTTGAGGCATCAATGTTGTCCGGAATCCTGAGGTAAAAATCCCTATCAACAAATTCAAATACCTCTCCTTCTAACGTTTCTGCTCCGGGTAGTTGTGTATCTGTATATATGCGGTCGAAGTTAGATAAAAATAGTATTTCTCCTAAATCCGATGAAAGTGATACTCTAAGGTCACCTACGTTTGGAAATGAAGCACATCCTTGTTCTTTTGTTTTTTCTAGTATTTGTATAGTGTCTTCAGTTCGATAGAGATGGAATAAGTAATAGTATTGCTCTGCACAGTCTTCCTGAACAATATTACCGGTTAGCGGTGGTGCTTGGTGAAGTTGGAGCGCATTGGTAAATAGTTGCTCATTGAAACTCCCGAAGGTCGCTACGGAGAGCGTTCTCATTAGACCTTTATCAATAGAACGGTAGCGGTCGCTTGATGAACATCCCTGTTTGCAGGAGTCTTCGAGACCATTAAATGATGTACACGTTGCTTTACAGTTTTTTGAGAGAAAAGAGGGTGTTGCGGGGACATACTCTTCGTCTAAATTGAGAAAGGCATGCGCGAATTCGTGAGCAATGGCGGTTCGGGGATTGTTGAGATTAATACTGAGTATGTTTTGAAATGAAGAAGAACGTATATGTACCGGTTCAACCTTGGGTACAATAATAAAATCATTAGGACATTCGGCAGCCATTTGTAGTAATTCTTTTGAATGACAAAAGAGAGCAATTTCTTTGTATAATGTGCAGGTCACTGGCTCGTTTGTTTGGTAGATGTTAAATGCGTTTCTATGTGTATCAAACGGCGGTATGGAGAAAAGAACTTCAAGATAGGATTCTGCGGTTGGCTTGTCGGTGAAAAAAAGGAGATTGAGTGCTTGTGGATCGGCGTATTGGAGCGTTTCACATTTCGTTTTCGGTATTTCTGGCGCTAATCTCGTTGTCTGGTAAAAGATAAATGAACCCAAGAGTATCAGTGCTATAATGCTGATGGTGAGATAGAGGGATTTCACTATTGCATAAGTGAATAAGAGATTAAATAGGTTTTGGATTGTCTTCCATCTTATGAAAATAAGCATGTAATGAGTGTATATAAACATCCCTTGGGGAGATTTTTTCCTTTGGCTTCTGGATACATTTTAGCGAACTGTTCATTTCGCTCTTTTTGTTTTTCTTGATATGCAAAATAAGCTTTTAACTCTGGATCATTATCGGCATACTCTCCTAAATTATGAGATTCCATAGCATCTAAAATAGTTACTATTTTTTTATTTTTTTCATTTTGTAAAGTCAATTCTTCTATTCTTCTTGAGGCTTCATACTTTAGATACGTTCCAGCTGAATCTAATTTTGAGAAAATCAGTAGAAGGGGAAGATTTGTTTTTTCACTTGTTACTTTGTGGATACCATACACTTCTCTTACTCTTTCAAACCTCTTTACATCTTCCATAGAAGCCATTGCATCGACACCCTCTCTTTCTCTCTGTGTAAGTTTGAAATGATACTCTTCAATATCATTTGAAGTGGGATTGGCGATATATTCTTGTCGTTGTCTTTGAGGTGTTCCTTTGGGAGCTAGGCTGATTTTTTTACCGAACAGTTTTTCTAATCTTCCTACCATATAGGACTCTCTTGCATTTTCGTGTGCTTGACGTCTTTGTATCTCGGCTTGGCGTGCTTGTGCTTCTAATCTTCTTTCTAAGTCTGCTTCCTGTTCTTGTTGGTATAATCGTTCTTGCCTTCTTTCTTCTATAATTCTATCCGCGGCGTCATTCAGCATCTCATAAAATTCTGCTCTTGTCTCTTCATCTTGTTCTTCTGCTGCTTCTTCTGCTTGTCTTTTTAGTTCCTCTCGCGCTTCCTGTTCGTCTTCCGCTTCTCTTTTTTCTCTTTCTTCTTTTTGATAATGCTCTGCAGCATGTTCTTTTCCATAGTTATACCCTTTTTCATATACTTTTTGATCTTCTTCTGATTTAGTTATACGACTGAAGAAAGCGCCGGTTGCTCCAGCCAGACCGTTCATTTGACCGTCACGCACTCCATCAGTGTATGCTTTGTCCTTGGGCGTTTGAGCCATAGAAAGGAGAATTTTAATTTCTTTTTAAAACTATCGAACCGTTCGATCCTTATTTGATTAGATATGCGGGGGGTAGGCTCACACAGAGCAAAGCTCCGTGGATACTCAAACTCTTACGAGTTTAAGTGATCGAACCGTTCGATCCTTATTTGATTAGATATGCGGGGGGTAGGGATCGAACCTACGCAGGCGCTACGCCACTGCCACCTCAAGGCAGCCCGTTTGACCACTCCGGCACTCCCGCATAGATGTGGAAGAAAAGAGCTGTTTTTAAATTGTTTCATTTCTTGGAGAAAGAGACAATTTATTAATTAAGGGAATTGTATAGTTATATGTTTTTAGATGAACGCACCCATAGAGGTTATATGTATAAGGCCTATACCATTGCAGTATTATCTATTCTGATTCTTATTATGATTTACTTTTTCAAAAACGCCTCTTTTTTACTGCGAGCTATTTCAAGTGTAGCTGTTCTTCTTTTTTTCTATTTTACGGATCGATTTTTTGATATTCGTTTCAAAATAAGACATTATATGTTTGTTATTATTGTGGTTATTTCTAGCTTATTGCTTAGCCCGTTATATTATGTGTATCCGCACTACGATAAGATTCAGCATGTATTGCAGCCTATCCTTTTAGCCTCTATTATTCTTCATATTGTGTGGAAACAGCCTATACGGATTCGCTGGAAATTGCTTTTTGTGCTTTTTGCCACTATTAGTTTTATTACAGTTCTTGAACTAGGCGAATATGCCTTAGATTTAGTTTTTGATTTGAAGTTACAGGGTGTGTATCTGCGTGACTTTGGTGGTCTGGAAAAATTTAATTTAATTTTGAATCAAAATGATGATACAATGATAGATTTAACGCTTGGTGTGCTTGGATCACTGGTATATATCTTATATGTAGGATTTGGAATTTTATTCAAACAAAGAAGATAGAGAAATTATTTTAGTATTTTCTCAACTTCTTCTAAGTTATCACTTAGTGCTAGAATAGCCTTTTGCAAGATATCTTTTGCAGGCATGTTTCCATATGATTCTATAATGAACAATAGTTCGTCCACTTCTTTACACGAGTCTTTTTCTATTTTATTTATTTCTTCTTGGCTGGCATCTGAGATATCACAGATCCATTTAGATCCTTTCTTTTCTGGTTTAAGCGGTGATTTTATCTTTTGTATTATTTTATCTATCTCGGGATCCGACTTTACTTCAAACAAATGTCTATAGTAGGCGAGACCGGGGATGAACTTTGCATGGTTAATTCCCTTTCCTAGAACGGCTGTCGCTGTTAATTCTAATTGTTTATCTTCGGGAAGCATAACAACAGGAATATTGGCATATACTGCTTCCGCTGCGCCTTCAAGATCGCCTGAATAGACGGTGCAAGGACCTTTCTTGGAGAGTTTGAATTCTATCTTAGTCTTTTCATTCATTCCTTTTTCTGTTTTGAGCGGTATAAGACCAAGGCGTAAAGCGATTACTTCGTCATAGAGGGCTGAATCATTTTTGAAAAGTTCTACTTCATCAATAGCAAGTGTAGGCACTTCTGAAACGCTTCTCCTTAGTGCATTTGCTAATACTTCATTTGCAGGCAGCCGTAGGGCGATGAGTGAGGGAGAGTCTTGAATGAGTTCCATGGTATTTTGAGATAATGAGTTCTTTTAAACTCTTCGTCCTCGCTTACCTCCTTTCTTCTTTGGTCCGCCTCGAGCTACTCGGGTAGTATCTAAGATATTAATTATCTTGAACCCTTCTTTTGAAAGGCTTTTTACTGCTGCGTGTGCGCCTGGACCGGTGCCGGTCGAACCAGTGGTTCCTCGCATTCTAATATACAGCGAGGTAATTCCTAGATCTTTTGCTCGCTCTGCCGCTCTCTTTGCGACGAACATGGCAATGGTTGGGTCGGACTTTAATCGGTCATGTTTGGTTACCATACCACCTGAGACTCTGGAAAGGGTGTTGCCCACCATATCAGTTATATGAATAATCGTATTGTTTTGTGAACTGTAGATATAGACTATTCCTGTTCGTTCTTCTTTTTCTTCTTTCTTTGGTTCCTTTGGTGTTTCAACAGGTGTTTCGGTGGTTTCTTCTTTTTTTGTCTCTTTTGAATTTTCAACTGTTTCTTTCAGATTTTCTATTGGGGCTTCAACTGGTTCTTTCTCTTTAGTCATGTTCTTCTTCCTCCTGTTTCTCTGGCTTTGTTGGCTTGAAGGTTGCCGTTATAGCTGTTTCTTCATCTTTTCTCACCAGATAGCTAGGTATATTTACGACCACGCCGTTCACCAGTATTTTTCGGTGAACAACCATCTGTCGAGCCTGTTGTGGAGTGAAGGCTAAACCTTGCTTATACACGATGGTAGGTAGTCTTCTTTCGAGCAAATCAGTTACCTTGAGATCCAATACATCGGCGGTTCCGTTTATCTTTAGACCTAGTGATTGTAATTTTTCAAATAGTACTTGTTGTTCAGCCAAAGATTCTTTTGCGCTATCCTTTGCCCTCCGTCTAAAATAACTAATTTTTGCTGCTGTCTTCCATATTTCTCTTTTGTTCTTTAAACCGTATTGCTTTACTAAGGCATCTTCATCAGCAATTCTTGTTTTTTCGTAGGCTTTCCTTGGTCGCACATAGTTCTTTCGTTTTCGTATCATTTTTTGTCTCCGGTCTTTCTTACGCCGACTGCGGAACCTCCTCGTCTAAAGTGTGATTTCGTTCGTTGGCCTCGTGTCGGTTGGTTGTATGCGTGTCTTATACCTCTCCAGGATTTTATTTTTTTGAGCCGTTTAATGTCAAAGTCACGAGCAATTTCCAAATCTGAACCAAAGAGGTGGTGTGATTTTCCTGACTCTGGGTCAAAACGTCTGTTTTTCATGTAGTCGGGCAAGGGCATGGACTTGAGATATTTTTCGATATGTATAATTTCATCTTTTGATAATTCTGAAATTCGTTTATTTCTCGGCATTTTTAAGTCGTGCACTAGTTTGTTTGAAATCGCCCAGGATATTCCTTTAATTCTGGTTAATCCTGTGTACAATGGTTTTGAACCTCGAATGTCATAGCCCATAATACGCACAATTACTTCATTCGACTCTTCTTGCTGCGGTCTCTGTGGTTTCTTTTGGTCTTTCGACTCTTTTGATTCTTTTGATTCCTTTTGGGGTTTTGTTTTTTCTGCCATGTTATTTTATAAACAGATTAAAGCGTTGACGCTCTACTAGTTCTTCTATGATTCGTTTTTCAATCGCTTTTCTTGGATCTGGTAGTGAGGGGAGGCGAGCGTGCATATCCTCGAACGATTCGAAAGGTTTCTTCTCCCGTTCTGAAAGCAACTCTTGCGTATGCTTTTTACCAAATCCTGGAAGCAATTCAACCCTATGGAGGCGTGTGTTAATCGCCTGAGCGGTATTAAAGAAATCTATATATTTCTTTTCCTGCTCCGCAACTATTTGCTGAATGAACTCCTGTAGCTGGATCTTCGCAGTTTCTGTTAACTTCTCGCGAGGCAATCTGCCTGCGATGTAGTATATCTTATCTCTCTTGTCAGGACCTATATAAACCTTTTCTTTTGACTCTAGAGTCATCCCACGACGAGGCACTAATTCTAGGAGGATAAGTGTCGTTGTTCCGATTGCTTGAGCTACAGGAGAGCGGTTTCCTGTATCCATCGGATATCCATAGGGTAAATAATCTAGAATGATTGCAAATTCTTCTTTGTCAGTCATGTTAGAATTCCTTTGTGCAGTTAAGGATAGAAGCTACCTCTTCTTCTGACAAGCTGACATGTGAAAATAATTTATGTACTTCTTCTGCATCTTTGGGGAGAAAATCAATCACCTTAACGATATCTTCATCGGTAATTTTTACATTATTGAGTGTGTGCAGTGATTCAGCTAGCTTTTTTGCTTCTTCTAATGAGAGCTTGCAGTAAGCTTTTAAGTAGAAGTCGATAGGTCTTTTTTCTTCTGTAGTTTTTGCATACATCTTCACTTCAGGAAGTGAAAGTGCTTTTTTTGCGATTATCATGCAGTTACCTCTATTTTCTTTAAATGGATTGGATGTATCATGTATCGTTTTGGTTTTTCCATTTCTTTCACTTCAACTTCATAGGAAGCTCCTCGCTTCGCTATAATTTTTCCTGTTCTTCCTTGGATTCTGTGCGAATAAGCAAAGGGAACTGCCAGTTCACGTACCACTGCCACTGAGTCTCCTTCTTTAAATGCTTGAAAGTACTTACTAAACGAGATTTTTCCCTTCTCACGGACGCGTTTTCTTGATAACATAGTATGTAGCTGGTATTGTGGTTTAAAAAGCTTTCTTTGAGGGTTTAGTGGGGGGGGGGACGTTTGCACTTCTGGAGGAAGTTGGAACTGTCGAGAGTTTTGATTAACCCTTACACTCTCTAAGAAGTCCTCAAAGAAAAAAATTTCTTTGATACATTCAACTCAAAAGTTGAAGTCTTTGAAAACCCTGTGATATATTGTGAAATGGAGGTTTTTCAAAGTCCTCTATCGTGATTTGTTCTACTTAGACAAGGGGGTTCTTTTAGACTGACGTTTGTCTTTCTGTGGGCATTATGAAGATCAAGTATTTCTTCTAACAGTTTTGCTTCTGACTTGGAAATGGCCTTATTCATTACTTCTAGTTTCCAGGGAATATCATTCTTATAGATGGATTCTTTGCATCTTGCTATTTGTGTGAGCGTTCCTAGCGTCCAACGGTATACACTATTTATGGTGGGCTCTTCAATACCTTGCTCTATTTGACGGTCGCCTCCATTTTGATACGTTACTGAGAGTTCATATTTATCAAAAAGGGTATTGGAAAAAATCCGTAAGACATAGTACTCCATATCACTTCATTTTTTTAACTTATTTAAGGATTGTTGTAATAGATTAACGTCTTTGAGGCGGCGTCATCGCGTTGGTTGAAACAGAGCCTTGATTGAGATCTCCACTTTCTCGGGCGTTTTCCATGTTTTGCACGATAGCGTTAAACATTTTTTCTCCCCATACGCCGATGCCACAGGGTTTACAGACATCCATCACCGAGCTTTCGGGAATTTCACCTTTGCAATAAATACACTTTTTCATGATTCTCTTTTTTGTTTTGAGCAGTATAGGGTATATAAAGATTTGTGCGACAAATCTTTAACATTCGTTTGGTGAAACTTCATGTATAAATATTTGTGCGACAAATCTTTAACATTCGTTTGGTGAAACTTCATGTATAAATATTTGTGCGACAAATCTTTAACATTCGTTTGGTGAAACTTCATGTATAAATATTTGTGCGGTAAAACGTTTAACTCTTTTTTTAAGCGTTATGTCTTATTATTCTGCAAGAGAAAACATTAAAAGGATGGATGATGACGAAAATACATGATTCGGGAGTCATTAAAGGGGTTGAAGATGGTATTTGGTAAGGTGAGATTTATTCTTCTTGCGCTTTGCGTTGCTGTGTTGTTTTATATGGTTAATGTCTTTCTATTTTCCTATAAGACGGTTGTTTCATTGAGCGACTCTTTGTATGACGCTGTTGGTCTACTTATTTTGATAGCTCTTCATTTTAATGAGAGTATTACGGTTCTAACCTTTGGAAGTATACTCACATTGAGTGTGTTTGCGGGTATGCTTGTTAGCCTTCTCTTTTTTAGATATAGGAGAGAGAAGAGATTGCTTGAGAGCAAGGTTGGTTTTGTGAGCAGTGTTGGTATCTTCATTGGTGTTTTGGCTCCGGGGTGTGCATCGTGTGGTGTTGGATTGGTAGCAGTTCTTGGATTAAGTGGTAGTCTTGCGCTGCTTCCATTTAGGGGTGCTGAACTTGCTCCGCTTGCAGCTCTTATTCTTTTTTTTACCGTCCTGTATGTATCGGCGCGTATTAATGCTGCTTGCTCTCTTCCACTCAAGAAAATGAAAGGAGGTAGGAACAAATGAGCAATGAATTAACGATTAGTATTCAGAAAGACCAATTCTGGAAATATTCTACCTTTGTGCTTTTAGCAATTGTGGTTGTTGGAGGATTTACGTTCTTCAATGAATCGACTGTAAGTGGTGGTGCTGTAGCACCTACTGCGAAGGCGGGTGTGCAGGGTGCACAACAGCTTGCTGCTCCGACTGCTAAGGTCGAAGTGAGTGCTGATGATGATCCGGTTTTGGGAGATAAAAATGCTCCTGTAACGATAATAGAATTTTCAGATTATGAGTGTCCATTCTGCGAGCGATTCTGGTCACAAACTTTGCCTTCTATAAAGAAGGATTATATTGACACAGGAAAAGTGAAGTTAGTATTTAGAGACTTCCCGCTTTCGTTCCATCCTAACGCTTTACCTGGCGCGGTTGCAACAAATTGTGTACGAGAAAAGGGTGGCGATGAAGCGTATTGGAAGATGCATGACTTGATTTTCAAAAATCAAGCAACCTTAAGCGTTGATAACCTCAAGGTATGGGCAAAGAGCTTAGGCTATGATATTGGTGCTTGTCTTGATGCTATGAAGAAAGATGAGATTGATAAAGATCAGGCTGATGGAAGCGCGGTTGGAGTGCAAGGCACACCTGCGTTTTTTGTGAATGGCCAATTGATTTCTGGAGCACAACCTTTTGCTGCGTTTAAGCAAGCGATTGATGCAGCTTTAGCTGAAAAGTAAGATAATTTTTTATTTTTTTTATTACTTTTCTTTAGTACTATCTCTTTTTATATTCTTACTGTATTTGGAATGGGAATGACTTACTATTACTCTTTTCGAAGGGTTGCGGGTTTGACGTCTCCTCCTTCTCTAGGCATTATTACTTTTGGGAACGATTTACTTTTTCAAGGTGCATGGGATGACCCTATTAAACCGAGTCTTAAGATAGTACGAGGATACATACAATCGGAAATTGATGGGAGTGAGATTAGGTTTGTTCATTATCCTCAAGGTGCCCGTAAAGCTCATATTCTGTATTATCTCTCGAAGGATAGCGCAGGTATTCAGGGAGTATATAGTGGGAGATCCATTTCATTGGTGAATCCGTTTGTTATTGATCAATCATCGATTAAAGTTACTTTGAAACTGATTGATGTGAAGGATACTTCTCTTGGAAGTTGTTTGGAACAGTTATCGCTCTCTTTTACTTTCGTGCAAAAGACACCTTGAGCTCTATAACTTAGTTATTATTTCTCTAGATATTTTTTTAGTTCTTTCGCGTGATTTCTGCCTAGTTGATGCGTTAGCACTGCTGCATCAAACCAGTCGAAGTTGGTTCTTGGGTCGCTAGCGGTTCTTGTAATTGCGTCTAATACTTTTATGTTGGTTCCTTCTTCGTATCTGAAGATATAGAGGTCTTCTCCTTTTTTAAGAGAGAGTTGGTAGATTTTTTTTTCTTCTGCCATTGTCTTGTTTGGATTCTAACTTATATGTTCCTTTCTGTATACTTGAGAAAAACTATATTTATAAATAACTGTCGGATTAGTAGATAATGGGTGTTCGTTCGCTTATTGAAAGGGTTTCTGCCTACATTCCGATAGCACTTATTGTGGGAAGTTCTTTTATTGGTGGTGCGATCGGTGGTAGAATGGCATACCATGATAATTATTATTCATCCCGTTCTCCTTTTTCTCGATCGGCTTATTACGTGCCCTTTGTTTTGGGTGGTATGCTTGCTGGTGGGAGTATGGGAGTAGTTGTCGGGGGAGGAGTTGTACTAGGAAAAGCATATTTTGAAAAAGGATCTAATACTCCCAAACAAGACCAAGCATAATTGCTCTAGGATTACTTACTCTGTAAGCTTTTATTTGGAAGTTAACTGTTCCTGAATCTTCCCTTGTTTCTTTATCGTAGAGTATAAGGCTTGTTCCATCTTTGGTTTTTCTTAGTATGTACCATTGAGTGTTTGGAATGTTTATTCTATCTTCCCTCTTTTTTTCCTGGACTAATGAATGATCGTATACTATTACTTCTTCAGTGACCATATCTTTTATTGATTCTAACTGAAAGGTGCTTTGTGGTTTAGCTTCCTGATAGGGTTGTGTTTGAAGGTACTTTCTTGTATCATCGCGCAGTTGTTGAATTTCTTGATTTATCCTATTGTACTCTGTGGATGATTGGGATTGGCAGCCCGTTAGAGGGGAGAGAGAAATGAGCGCGGCAAGAGATAGCGCTTTTACCATGTTGTGTGGAGGTGAGGGTGGTTTTTAAACTGAAAGGATTACTGGAAAGTTGGTACATTTTAGTATTAAAGCAAGGTTTAAATATCTCTTCTTTCTTTTTGTTAGTATGGTGATGGGTTCTTTTGAATGGATTGCTTTGGTGGTTGTGGTTCTGAGTTTGATTAAGATTTTTGTGCTATTAGTGAATAAAGGTATTTGGTATAGAAATGTGACGAAAAAGGTATATGGTTCGAACGGTGTTGCACGATTGGTGTTTGGTGTGCTTGCTCTTTGGTTGTTTTATGTGCTTATGCAGTCCCTTAGTATTGTTGAGGTGTTTGCGGTGATGGCCTTTGCTTCTTGTATGATTGCTTATGCATTCTCGCATTACTCGAAAGAACTGTTGGTGTTTGTGGAATCGATAGTTAAGAAGAAATGGTCCGTGAGCATGATTGTGTATATACTAGTGTGGCTTGGATTGTGTGTTTGGGTTTTAGTGGAATTGTTTTAGATTTTATTGTATGCAATTAGGATTGTATAGAAAACTTAAAAGGTAAAGAGAACTTGAGAGTATCAAGGTTTTTTGTCCTTGCTTTAAAGCCGAAGATAGCTATACCTTTCACTTCGTGTGTCTGCTTATCAACTATTTCGAAAAGACCGTCTCCTTTATTAGCAAACGAGCAATCGTTAGTATTTCCTGAGGTTATCTCTAAGAAATCGCCTTCCTCATCATAATATAAGTTCATTTTGTTTTCCATGGTCTATGATACTTATCTTAGGGGGTAGCAGAGTTATATAACTTCTCTTTAACTTATTGTTATGCCTTTCTTCTGTTATATACTGTGATATCTCTGTATGCAATAATGAACAAGGGTATTTTTCATCTTTTCTTATGTTCACGAGGATTCTTACCTCTACAAAATAGCTGAAATACCAAAATATGTACTATATGTAGGGGTAGATTATATTAGATTGGAGTCTGTTGGAAATGGGCTAATAAAAAACTAGATAATAATCGTGCCAGTCTTAGTATCCTTTTCGTCATCGAAGTCGGCGACGAGTGCTTCGGTGGTAATGACCATGGCAGCAATTGATGAGGCGGTTTGGACAGCGTTTCTGACTACTTTGGTGGGGTCTATGACACCTGCTCTAAAGAGATCTTCGTAGACATCAGTATTTGCGTTGTAGCCTGTGCCTGCTGGTTTTGCTTTTAGCGTTGCCAATACCTCTGCAGCGTCCTTACCTGCATTCTGCGCTATTTGCCTAAGCGGTCCTTCCAGAGATTTACGAACCATTTTTGCTCCGGTGTGTTGATCAGTTGAAAGGGAGAGAGAATCAATTTCTTTCATTGCTTCTAGGAGTGTAATGCCGCCGCCTGCGATTACCCCTTCTTCGACTGCGGCTGTGGTTGCATGGAGTGCGTCGTCAATTCGTGTCTTTTTCTCTTTGAGTTCTGTCTCGGTTGCGGCTCCTACATTAATAACTGCTACGCCGCCTGAGAGTTTTGCCAGTCTTTTTTTGAGGTCTTCTTTTCGGTATTCTGATTCTTCTTGTGCAATTCGTGACTCGAGGAGTTTTATTCTTTTTTCAATGTCCGCTTTATTGCCTTTACCTTCGATTACCACTGTATCTTCTTTGGACACTCTGACTCGCTTTGCTGAACCTAGATCGGTTCGGTCTACATCCTCTAGTTTTTGATCTTTGTCTTTTGAAATGAGCATTCCACCGGTGAGTATGGCAATATCTTCA
>Ga0209542_10006770_pt1 | contig 22178 bp, 16 predicted proteins | sample RifCSPhighO2_01_FD_184028 | JGI IMG/M metagenome (GOLD analysis project Ga0209542, IMG submission 184028) | Soil microbial communities from Rifle, Colorado - Rifle CSP2_plank highO2_0.1 (SPAdes) (version 2) | ecosystem: Environmental > Terrestrial > Deep subsurface > Rock core/Sediment ... | reverse complement strand
GGATCTTTCTCAATATGTTTTTGATATTCCTTGAGCGTAGTCGCTCCAATCGTGCGCAATTCACCTCTCGCGAGCGCCGGCTTTAACAGATTGGAAGCGTCAATCGCGCCTTCCGCAGCGCCTGCTCCCACAAGCGTATGCAATTCATCAATAAACATGAGGTATTTGCCGCCCGCGCGATCCAGTTCTTTCAAGAGCGCCTTAATTCTGTCTTCAAATTCACCGCGATATTTCGTGCCAGCGACTAATGCGCCCAAATCCAGCCCGATAATTTCTTTATCCCGCAAGCTTTCCGGAACTTCCGCGCGCACAATTTTTTGAGCAAGTCCCTCCACAACCGCAGTTTTTCCGACACCCGCCTCCCCAATAAGCACCGGATTATTCTTTGTGCGACGGGATAACACCTGCATGAGCCGGCGAATTTCATTTTCCCGGCCAATCACCGGATCCAATTTCCCTTGCTGCGCCAGCCGTGTCAGGTTGCGAGCGTATTTTTCAATCACCTGATATTTGGATTCCGGAGAGGGATCGGTAATGCGAGCTCCGCCCCTTATTTGCGCGAGCATTCGCAGCACACTTTCATAATCTAAATGCCCGAATTCCAAAGTCGCCGCTTCCCCTTCGCCAGCTGGCATAATATTCGTGCGTTGTAAAATTTCTTTTGCTTTGGATTCTGTATCAAGCAACGCTAACAGTAAATGCTCTACAGAAATATATTCATCTCCCATTTTCATTGATTCCTGCCGCGCGCGCTCTAATACTTTGGCCAAATCCTGGGTAAGATAAAATTGGCCAAACGGACTCACCGCGCCTGTTACTGGCAAGCGATCTAACGCATATTCTACCTTGCGTTTTAAGCCATCTATATCCGCCCCTAACTTTTGCAGAATCGTAGAGATCACGCTTTCCTCTTGAGAAACTAAGACGTAGAGCAAATGAAGGGTATCCACTTGCTGTTGGCCGCGCTCCTGCGCGAGATTTTGAGCTTGCAAGATGGCCTCTTGGGCCTTATGAGTAAAATTTCCTGGTCCGTGTATCATATAAAGAAATTATAACACAAGTTTTATAGATTGCAACTATTATTATGCAACGAGTAACATATTAGGTTTTGAGAACGTTGGGAGCGCGACTGGCGGCGAGCCCCTCACCGCAAGGTGGAAGGGGGAGCACCAGGAATGTTTCAGCAGAAACATATCCGTGTTCTCAAAACCTAATATGTTACTCATTCTCTGTATCGTACCGTAAATTATGGCCTATCCAGTTTGCACTCCCAAAAGAACAAATACCAGATGTTCTTTCCCGTCGCGCAAGAATCGCGTAATCACTCCTTCTCCCGGTTTTTTGCTTTCTAACGCATCTGAAAGGGAGTATGCTTCATCGAGCCGCTTCCCGTCAATTTCCAGAAGAATATCCCCGTTGCGCAATTCCACTGCCGGAGATGCGCTTTCTGTCTGCGCCGCAGATTCTTTTTTGCCTTCCAAGACAAGCGCCCCATAGTTCACTGAAAGACCTTTTTCCTTCTGCACTTCTGGAGTAATAGTCATATATCGTTCCACGAGGGAAGCGTATGTAATATTCCCGGTTACTTGTACCTGGGCAAGATCGCGAGCGGCCCGATCGGAAGGAATAGCAAAGCCAATGCTTTGAGCTCCAATAACTGTGGCTGTATTTACTCCAATGACTTTGCCAGACAAATTCAACAAAGGCCCTCCCGAATTTCCCCGGTTGATTGCGGCATCTGTTTGAATCACATCTTCGATGGTCTCGATAAAGCCATGATTATCGGACGCGGTGATTGTCCTACCCAAACCCGAAACAACTCCAAGGGATACTGTATTGCGGAACTCGCCGAGCGCATTTCCTATGGTAATAACGCTTTGTCCTATCCCGAGAACGTTCACATCTCCAAATTCGATGAAAGAAACCGGTTTTGCTTTTGTATCCACCTTCAACACCGCGATATCCTGAACAGGATCTCGAGCTAAAACCGTTGTTTCATACGAACTTCCGTCTTTCGTAACAACCGTGTAAACAGCTTCTTTGTCTAACACCACATGCTTGTTTGTAATCAACAACCCGTCTGCGGAAACAAAAAATCCAGAACCCTTGCCTCCTTCCTGGCTTACCCCCTTCTGATTTTTAGACGACAAAATGCTCACGACCGCCGGGGACACTTTTTCCACTACTGCAATGACTTGATCCTCCTGGCTTGTCTGCGGGATATATTCTTTTTCCACAACGCGTTCTGTTTTTTCGATAATTCTTTCGACGGATTCTGCGGGAAGCGCCGCATAAATTTTGTTCAATTCTTCCTCAAGCGTAACTTCAAATTCTTTTCGTAATCGTTCATACATGTACCATACACCTCCTGCCGCAAGTCCCAATCCAATAGACAAAAAGCATAAGCCGACTGCCGCAATCTTCAGAAACGAAAAAAGATGCTTTTTTGCGGCATTTGGATGAAAAGCGGGATCTGGCGTTGTGATTCCATGCTCGGATGCGCAGTCTTTATGTAAAAATTCCTCGATAAATTCCATCGAAAAAATAGCTCCTGCTTAGATTGCTTACATCTATTATAGCCCTTTCTCTCCAAGCGCCGCAACCTGCAAAGAAAGCGCCCGCGCAAACGCCTGTATATCTTTCTGCGTAGTGGATTTACCCAGACTTACGCGCACCGAAGAAAGAGCGTCTTTGGGTTGTATCCCTAAAGATATCAGCACATGAGATGGTTCCTGTGTTTTTTCAGAACACGCTGATCCCGTTGAAACCGCAAAACCTGCTTGGTCCAATCGCATTACCACATCTCGCCCCTCAACTCCCTTGAATCGCACATGAAGATTATTTGGTAAACGTTTTTCCAAAGAGCCAGTTACCACTGTGTCAGGAACAGATTGTTGAATCGCGACCAGAAGATTATCTCGTAGTTTTTTTATTCGATCATGCGATTTGGGATTAATCTGCTGAACTGCGGCGCCAAATCCCACAATTCCTGCAACATGTTCCGTGCCAGAGCGCATCTGAAATTCCTGACCTCCACCTTCAATCACAGCAGAAAGAGAAACTCCTTCTCGAACGTATAAAGCGCCAATTCCTTTGGGCCCGTAGATTTTATGGCTACTTAGCGTAAGCAAATCCACATCCAGCTTCTCCACATCACAACTCAAATAATTTGCGGCCTGAACGGCGTCCGTATGAAAAAACACGCGGCGCCCAAATGCCAGTTCAGCATTTCTGATCGCTTCCGCAATTTCCTTGATGGGCTGAATTGTTCCGATCTCGCTGTTTGCGTACATCACCGAAACCAACACCGTATTTTTCTGGAGCGCTTTTTCAATATCTTTTACTCGCATAATGCCGTCTTTGCCAGGTTTCACATACGCAACTTCCGCCAATCCTTGCTTTCGCAGATGTTCCGCAGGTTCCAGCACCGATTCATGCTCCATGCCCGAAACCACGATATGAGGCAACGTATCGGTGTTACTTTTTGCATGCTCCAGAACTCCTTTGATTACCAAGTTATTTGCTTCTGTCGCGCCACCCGTAAAAATAATCTCGGCTGCCTTGCAATGCAAAAACCGCGCGAGCTGTTCTCTCGCGTGTTCGATAGCGGCGCGCGCTTCTTGTCCAAAAGAATGCAGAGAAGAAGGATTGCCGAATTCTCTTGTGAGATAAGGCATCATCGCTTCCAGTGCTTTTTTGTCTAAAGGCGCGCTTGCCGCGTAATCAAGATATATGCGTTTTTGCGTTTTCATACACTTTGAATTCCCAAACCAGCGCATATAATGCTTTGAGAACGTTGGGAGCGCGACTGGCGCGAGCACAAGGAATTTTTCAGCAGAAAAATATCCGTGTTCTCAAAGCATTATATGCGCTGGTTTGGGAATTCAAAATCATAAGCCAATCGTACAAACAAAACCACTTTTTGGCAAATCAAAAGAACGGGGCAACGCGAAGCGTTGCCCCTTAATCTTCCCTCCTTTTCTTGCATCACAAGAGGCGGATAAACTTCATGCACCCCTTCGGACCGAACAATTCATGGGCCAACTCGACCACCTCGGAAAAGGTAACCTTCTCCACGGCGTCAATGAGTTCGCCTTGCGTCCTTACTTTCCCGTACAGCTCGACATCATCCATCGTGGCGGCGAGTAGATTGGAAAGCGAGAGATCCGCGTACACTACATTCCTCCGGCTCGCATTCCTCGAAAGAACATAGCGATTCTTACTCCCTTCAACAATACGGGGAATTTGCGCTAGGACATTTTCGACGATATGCAATTGTTCTTGCGGACAGGCAAGCTGTACCAAGAACAATGCAATATCAGAGAACACAATCGCATCAATCTCCGCAGAATGCATCGTCCCATATTTCTGACGCAATTCTGCAAAGAGTATGTCATGGAGCATTCTTCCAAGGACATCCCAGACTCGGTCTTTCTGATCATAGATCGCCCTTGGAAGCCCCGCGCGAAGAATTACCACGGGATCCTGCTCCCAATTCGGGCGCGGCAAACCGAATTGCTCACAGATATGCACCTCTATCCTTTGCGCTTCCAAGTCAGGACGCAATCCCGTCATGGGAAGCATAATCCCTTCTTGCCCGATAATTTCTTTCTCATGCCGCATCGAATGGAAGTATTCGTCAACCAACGCACACGCTTCATCCCGATCCACTGGACCGACAAGAAACATGTGCACATTTGGAAGACGATACCATGTTGCAAAATGAGCCGCTACATCTTCCGCGCGAAGGAGACGAACAGATTCCAGACTCTCTCTATTCAAGAGAGCATGCCCTTCCGGCACAAAGAATCCGTAGATAAAGTTCATTTCCTCTTGAGAACCTTTTGGATTCTCAACGATAAACTCCCTTTCCATCACCTCTTTTTGAAACTCCAGGAGAGACGCATCGGGAGTATTGCGCGCGAAAGACGACAATACCCGAAAAATTTGCCTCAAACTTTGAGGCCCTCCAACAACATTCCATTGCGTGCCCGCATGGCCCGTTTCGCCATACGAACCAATCAGAAGGCCGTGAGTATCAGCAAAAAAGTCCCGTTGCGTTGCTCCTCCCAGAGGAGATTGGGTCTCGACAACGAGATGCTCAACGAGATGCGACAATCCTCCTTGCCCCACAGGGTCATTCCCGGATCCGACTCGTACGAGAACACCCGCCGCAATAATATGCGAGGGAACGGAGCGAATCCACAGATTCAATCCTCCCTTCGTAACAATATGCTCAAACGCAAAAGCATCCGCCAGCATGGTTTATCCTCCTTGTGTTCATGCGATTAGGATTTGCAATTTGCACTGCTCGCATGGGGCAGTATACATGACCCCTACGATTTGTCAAGTTTTTGAGGTTTTTTTCTAAAATTTGTGGCATGTCATACAACTAAGCTTAATTCGAATTTAGAAATGAAAAAGCCCCGACAAGTGCTTGGTGTGCTTGTCGGGGTCATTAGCGGGAGTTTAAAATTAGCCTCTAGGCTCTAGGCTCCGCGCATACTGGGTGTACCACACCCAGAAAAAAATTTTGGGATTCCAGAATTCCAGCGTATTCAAGATACGCTTCCATTCGTTTCTCGGGCGGCATGTCCGAGAAAACATTGTCAATTGAAAACTTTATCCCGCATTCAAGGCCCACGAAAGTGTTGCCCCGAATGATGGAAGTCTCGCGATCAATCGGCAGATTCAGCAATAGCCCTTCGCTATCTGAATTGACCCATGCCCCAAGGATTTTCGTATCCTCCACTACATATACGTACTGAAACTTGCGATGCATGGGAACGGGGTTGGCAGCCATAATCCCAACACTCCAATCGGTACTGGGAAGATAGATCACCACACCTTTAATGGTGGCGCTACCATGTGTCCACAGCGCGAAGGGAGCAATGTCGCGTGGGGAACGAACGTAATACATTCCCAGGTTATTGATCCTTACCCCCCTTCCCGTTTCGATTTTTCCTGCGATAAGCGCAGCACCCTTGATCTTGACTCCGCTAGACACTTTAGGGCTATCCACGAAAGTGGAATACGACGCCCCCTTAGCCACCTGGATTGTATCCCCTCGCCGAGCATTCATCATGGCACTCGCCAGATCCAGGTCGTTGAAAACATAGAAGGTGGTAGGGCCGCCACCATTGACATGGGCCTCGTCATCGTTACTGGTCCCGGCGGGATCGTTGGGCTCGGCGGAAACCGTCGCCGCGGCAACAACCAGCACGACAAGCGCAACAGCCGATAAAAACGCGAAAACTGGGAATTTACTAATGAACCGTTTCATTGGAACGCCCTCCTTTTAGGTGCTTACGGCAAACCCTTGGTCTGCTCGCATGGGGGTTAGCATACATGACCCCTAGAATTTGTCAAGGGGTGGGGTCAAAATAAACTTCGGGCTTTTTCCCAATAACTCGCGTCATTCGTTTTTTCCTTGCGCCAATACCACCATTCGGCTCCCCATAGATAAAAGGTGTCCAAGCCGGTTTTTTGGGCGTACTCGATGTTTTTGTCGAATTGCGCCAGATTAAACGCGCGTTCCTGCTCCTCAAACGAAACATCGTACAACAGCTTTCCCGCGCCCCAAGGTTCTGCCTGCAACTCTCCCACCATCACTTCTTTCCCGTACAAAAATTTTATCATGCTTGCCTTCCTCGCGTAAAAAACTGGCGCAAGAGGGTATTCCAGATAACGCCCGAACTCATGAAACCATACCTTGCGATACATGGTTGTGCTTACCACATCTCCAATTTGCGCGGCCCTCATCCAAAGCGACAACTCACCGCTGTCTGAAATAACAATCTTTCTGCTCGAATCGAGTTCTCGCGCGAGTTTCACCTCTTTTTTCAAAAATTCTCTATCTTTCCATGGACAATCTCCAAAAGGAAACATCGGCTCGTTTTCCACTTGCCAGGCAAAAACCGCAGACGAATCTTTGTAACGATTTACCACTTGGCGAATGATTTCTAAAATTTCTTCTTGCTGCTCGTCTTTGGAAAGCCCTTTCGCCCATTCAGGAACATGACATTCCGGCCAACGCAATGTCTTCATGCCAAACACCAACAGCATTTGTGCATCGCGTTGCTCCGCTTGTTCCACCTGCCAGTCAATGTCGTCAAAATAAAATTCGTCGCGTTCGGGCTCGATCAAATCCCAATCTACCGACGTCTTTACGCGCTTCACCCGCAAATCATCAAGCATCGCAAGGTACACCTTTTGCCAATCGAGCCGCAAAGCCGCCGCATGTTTTTGAGAAAACCCCACTCCCCACAAAGGATGTAGGACTGGTTCCGCTGTTCCCACAAACAAAAAACCAACAGCCGCAATGACAATCAGCATCCCTATTCCCCCAACAATCAAAGCAATTCTTTTTTTCATACCTATAATTCCCAAATTCCGGATGAAGCCATCAGCGCAAGACCAGCCGCAATCAAACCAATAAAAATAATTTTCTGCGCAATGACCCTTCTGGTAAGCTCTTCTTTTAGAATATGAGGAACCCACAAAGAGAGCAACAGCGCCAGCAACAAAACAAAAACATACTTCACTCCTTCCAGAGCGTTCACATAAGCAAGGTAGGCAAATGGAGCCAAATCAATCGCTCTGCTGTGCAGCACGCTTCCCAATGCTCCCATTGCCTGATTTACAACAAACAACACGCCAATCCCCGCCGACATTTTTTTAGCGGTGTTTTCCTTTTTTCTTGAAATAAATACTCGCGCTTGTTGCCGCACGTCTTTAAACAAAAAGAACAGCAAGGATGTGGCAAAACTTCCGCATAATACCCACAAGAGTCCGGAGAAAAATGGCTGAACTTCATAGACGAATTTCGCGCATACAAAAGAAAGCGAAAAAAACAATGCCGCGAGCGCAGAATAAATGAAACTTTCTCTCGTGAGCTTAGTGCGTTTTTCCCAGCTAATCCCAACACTTCCGACAAGAAGCAAAGCAAATGCCGGCAACGACTCAAAAGCAAACCCCTCCTTGCCAACAAACACAGCCGTAAAGATTAATGTGCACACGGGGAGGATTCCTCCAACCGCGGGCACCACGCGCGAAGCGTCAAATTTCTGCAACCCGGAAAAAAACGCCACGAGGCCAAAAATGTATAAAAATCCTGCTAGTAGCCCAAACACAATATATAGGGGTTCCGGAATTTCCAAAAAACCGAAAGGAACCAGAACAAAACCAACTCCTCCCAACAAACCAATGGCAAAAGCATACACCTTTGGATTTTGGATAGGGCCTGCGAGCAAAAATTTATCAAGCAGCGCAACTACCGCAAGAACAAAATATGCGCCAAGAGCTATGAATATCCACATACATTACGAAAGTTCTATGAATAACTTTTCTATAATCAGCCGGTAACAAATCGGCTGATGTTTTCCGCGCCGTCTTTGGGCACTTCCACATATCCCTGCATGGCCGCGCGCGCCAACACTCCCTCCTGAATCATGTCAGGCAGCCACTGATCCACATATTTGGGATCCTTCTGATCAACTCCGGCTCCAACATCCAAAAGCCATTCCCGATTAAAAATTTCTTGAGATCCAATAGGAGGAGCAATAATAATAGGCAGTCCCAAAGCGCTGTAAAAACAAAGCTCTGAAGGTTTTGTCCACAAGATATCCGTTTCCTGAATTGCCTTCCCAAACGAAATAAAATATTCTTCTTTTGTTTTTGCGGAAAGAATATGCAATGCCTTGTTTTCGCCGGTTTTGATTTGTAATTCCTTTGCTAACTTCTCAAGGAATTTTGCTAGTTTCTCATGAATGCCAGCAACTACAATAAGTTTCAGCGATTTCTTTTTTATGCGCGGAGCTAACCCGCGCATAACATGAACAGCCAAATCTTCTTGCGCGCCAGCTCCTCCAATGGCAAACATCAAGGTTGGAGCGTTGCGCGCTTTTTCTTTTGGCAGTACGCCAAGATATTGCTTTACCAGCAGCGCATACTTATGACGCCAAACGTTTTCAGGATCCAAATGCGCCAAACGCCTCCGCAAAATTGTTTTTGCCTTTTTCTTCTTTTCACCAAGCAATTCGTACGGCAAAGGAAACCCGGTATAGATAATATGCTCTTTGCGCACCCCGTAGCGCGCAAGCCGCAATGCAACCTGACGGGTGGATGCCAAATATGTAATACGGCTTTTCGATGGATGGAGAGGAGCCCACGCTCGAGAAACATCGGTATCTGGAATCACTAAGTAAATAGGGCCGGCGTACCCCCAATATTCAGCCATAAAAGCCGGAATGAAAAAAGTGGTAATGAGCGGCAGGGGATTCGCATTGAGCTGGTCAATGAAATGCTCCCCCCATGATTTTTTTCTCATCAGCCGGTACACTTGTTTAAGCTGAAACGTCGGGCCTTCAAGATGATGAGTTTTGGGATAGAATTCTTCAATGCTTTGAAATTTATCAAAAAGAGCAAACACGAAATTCCCCAGCACGGGAAATTTCTTGAACCTGGAAACAAATTCATAGAATACACGGGATTGTTCCCAAAGATGTTTATCATACGAAGGGATACCAGAATAATTGTCGGCCGCGAGAATACCTTCGCCTCCCGTTAAATCAGCAAATGGCAGAGCTGCTCGCCAATGCCCGTATCCCATATCCACGGCAATCACGTGCGCTTTGGAAATTTTCCGAAACATTTCTTTATTGTACTACGAAGTCGCGCTACCCAAAAGGAAATAAACTTTTTCTCCGCTCTTTCCACGCGCGCAAAACAAACGGAAACAGGAATGCCATCAACCACCATATCGCATTTTGATGGAAACTCACCCACGCAAAGGGAAACCCTGATGTCCATTCTGCAATCTGAAGCATATACGAGAGCAAGAGCGTAACGGGAACAAAGATAAAACTCTGAACAAAACTCCCCAGCAAAGAAAGAACAAGCGCCACCAGTCCGCCAACCATAATAGCAGGGACCATCGGCACCACCAAAATATTCGCCAACAATGACACGAATGAAACGCTTCCAAAAGATAACACCATAATGGGCAATGTTGCGATCTGCGCGGCAATACTCATATTGAGCACCTCTTTGAGATGCAGAAAGTTTGGAATCTTTGCCGTCCACCGTTCCAGCAAGGGCATGAACCAAAGAATTCCCCAGACAGCTCCAAACGAAAGCTGGAATCCCGCGTCTCCGATTAATAAAGGATCAACCAAAAGCATACCCGCCGCCGAAAGAAGCAATGCTCGTTCTGCAACATACAAGCGGCCCGCTTGCTGGCCAAGCAAAAGCATAGCGCCCATAACGCCAGCTCTCACCGCGGAAGGTTGAAACCCCGTGAATACGATAAAAAGAATCGCAAGAACCAACGTAACAAAAAATACCTGCTGGCGCCACAATCCCACCCAAAGAAAAAACCGCATGCTCATCACAATTAACAGCGCGATATGCATTCCGGAGATCGCGATAATATGCCGCAGACCAGAAGCGTTCAGCTCTTCTTTTGTTTGCGCAGAGAGCTGACCAGAATCTCCAAACATCATTCCTTCAAACACAGAGGATTCTTGGGCTGGCATTGTTCGTTCAACAATATCCCGCAGATGTTGTTTGATTTCAATCATCGCTCCCTTGGTAGCTTCCCCCCAGCTTTGATATTGCTTGCTTTCCATCACCGCAATGTCGGGATAATACATCACGGCGTACACTCCATGCCCCCGCAAATACGAAGCGTAATCAAAATCTTCAAAGACGGGCGGCAACTCCACATTGCCAGAAATGCGAAGCTTGTCTGCATATTCAACCCTTGAAAAAGAATCTCCGTACAACAAGATCAGATATTCCTCGCCCTCCGGCCGCACAACAATTTGCGTGTTCTTTTGCTTGGCAAGCGGTTCTTGCGCCACGCGCGCTTCAAACGATACATCCTGCTGCGCCAAAACTCCTTCACCCATCGCATCTCTGCGCGCGCTTTGTATCTGATAAAGAGATACACCCCCGGCAAAAGCAAGGATGCCATACACAATCAATATCCACCCCCAACGCTTTCTCCCCCACAACAAAAGAGAGAAGAAGAAAACAAAACCAGCCAGCATCCAAAGCTGACTGGCGATTATTTCTCTTCCCTGCTCCGCAAAGCCGTGCGCGTGAGCAATCAAACTTGCCGCTACTCCTCCCGCGAAACACGCGCAGAGCCCTAATAACACAAACGCGCTCGAAAACTCTTTTTTCATCGCTATTCAGGAAATCCAGTCGCTATAACGGTAATGCGCACTTCTCCCGGTTTTAATGATTTATCCTGCACCGCTCCAAAAATAATTTTGGCCTGCGGGGATAATTCCGATTTCATTTTTTGAGCGGCTTCTTCAATTTCAGTTAAACTTAAGTCGTCATTTCCGGCGATATTGAACAACGCTCCTTTTGCCCCCTTGATAGACATATTCAGCAAAGGGGAATTCAGCGCGGAATCCAGTGCGGCTTCAATGCGTTTTTCTCCTTTTGCCTGCCCCAGACCAAACACCGCCTTTCCAGAGTTTCGCATAATACTACGCAAATCCGCAAAATCCACGTTAATAATACCCGGCAACACAATCAGATCAGAAATACCCTGCACCGCCTGGCGCAAAATTTCATCCACTTTCCAGAACGCAGATATGACAGATGTGTCCTGATTAATCAATTTGAGCGCTTGATCATTGGGAATCACCAGCAAGGTGTCTATTTTTCCTTTCAGTTCTTCCAACGCGCGATCCGCTAATCTGGCACGCCACGCGCCTTCAAAAGAAAATGGCCGCGTTACCACCGCAATCGTAAGAATATCCTGGGCTTTGGCCATTTCCGCAATCACAGGAATCGCTCCGCTCCCCGTGCCCCCGCCAAGTCCCGCGGCCAAAAAAACCATATCCGCTCCATTCAGAACAGCTTGAAGTTCTTCTTTGCTTTCGAGGGCGGCCCGGCGGCCAACATCGGGATTCATCCCAGCTCCCAATCCTTGCGTGCTCTCTTTGCCGATTCTGATCTTCACGTCCGCCTTAATCTTCTTGAGATCTTGCGCGTCCGTGTTCACCGCAATCAAATCAATGCCCTTAATTTTGCATTGCGCCATGCGATCCACCGCGTTCCCCCCAGCCCCTCCGATCCCTATTACTTTAATTGTCGTGTGAGCATCCATACTCTTTGGGTTCTGCATATACGATACGAATTACGAAATTACACTATGTCGTATCTCATCGTAATTTCAAGATACAAACCGCCAGATACACGAGACAGCACATTTACTTTGAATTTACGAAACCAGTACATACAAGGTTTTGAGAGCGTTGGGAGCGCGACTGGCGGGAGCACCAGGAATTTTTCAGCAGAAACATATCCGTGTTCTCAAAACCTTATATGTACTGGTTTCGTAATTCAAAGCCATTTAAGGAATAAACGAGCGAAGAATCCTTTTGATCTTGGAAAGCCAACCTATGCGGAACATCGCATTCTTGCGCGGTTGCCAATCATTCGCACCGTCAATGAGCAATCCCATGACCCCCAAGTACGCAGGATCCTGTTGAGGGCTCACAATACCGCGCGCCGTGCCAATTTTTACCGTCAGCTTCAAATCCTTGCGAGCCACATCTACAATTTTAGGCAATTTCGCTCCTCCGCCAATCAACACGATTCCTCCTGGAAGCATTCCCTGTTTGCCAATTTGCTTGAGCTCTTTATTCACCAATTGAAAAATTTCTTTCACGCGGGCTTCAATGATATGGTTAAGTATTTTTCGGGAAAATACAAGGGGATCGTCATCGGGGATTTCGATCTTCTCCATTTTCTTGCCCTTTGCGGCGCTTTGGCAACTTCCATATTCGATCTTTACTCGTTCTGCGATATGAGGTTCAGTGCGCAATCCAATGGCAATATCATTGGTAATATTTTCAGATCCTACGGGAAACACCGCCGTATGAATTAATTCGCCTTCTTCGTACACCGCAATGCTTGTGGTGCCCGCTCCCAAATCCAACACGGCGCATCCTAATTCTTTTTGCTGGGGAGTCAAAACCGCAGATGAAGCCATCAGAGAACCCGGAGTGATATCATCAACCGCTAAATCCGCTCCAAGCACCGCTTCTGTCACATTTTTAACATACGGACTAAATCCACAAACCGCCAGCACATCCGCTTCCAGACGAACTCCTTTCATTCCCACTACATCTTTCAGATTTCCTTCGCCATCCACCAAAAACTGCTGGGGAACCACATGCAAAATTTCTTTATTGGAAGGAAGCGAAAAAGCTTGCGCGGCCTGGAGCACGCGGTCAACATCTTCCTGCGAGATATGCCCGTCCGCGCGGGAAACCGCCACAATCCCATGAGACGTAATGGTAAAGATATGCGTTCCTCCCACATTCACGAATACTCCTTCCATGCGCTGGCCCGTGATATTTTCCAAGCGATTGCGCAGCGAAATAATTCGTTCTGAAACTTCTTCGGGCCGCACAATCGCGCCTTTGCGAACTCCCGAAGAGGATTCTTCGCCAAATCCCAAAACTTCCAACTCTCCTCCTTCTTCTCTCAAATGAGCAACCACCATTTTAATTGAATGAGTACCGATATCGATACCCGCGATAATCTGCGGATTCATAGAAACAAATACGAAAAATGCACTAAATTATAATGGGAACAATCGAAATTATTTCACTGGAGAAATGACTTGCTTTTGAGATATTTCTCCTCCAACTTCTCCATGTGTTCAGCATCTGTTTCTGTTTCATGGTCATATCCCGCCACATGCAGGATCCCGTGAATAAGCATCCAACGCAGCGTTTCCTCAAATATCATACCATGAACTTTGGCATCTCGCTGAATCTGCGCCGGACACAAAATAATTTCCCCGCGCACCACACCAGAAACATCATCGGCAATCGGAAACGAAAGCACATTTGCCGCTTTATCTTTTTGGCGATACCGCTTGTTCAGCTCTCGGGACTTTTGGGTGCCCACCAACGCAATAGACAACTCGGCGCGCGATATCTTTTCTGAACGCAAGACGTGTTTGACAATAGCCATCAATTCTTCCTCCTCTATTTGCCTCCGCGTTTCGTTGTTAATTTCCACACTCACGTAATTATTTATTGTACGGTCTTTCCTCATAAGCTGCAAGAGAATATGATATGAATAATAACCTTTTGATGGAGTTTTTCTTCTTCAAAGTTTTCAAGCAAAGAGTAGCATAAAACTTTGAATTACGAAACTCATTCTTCGGCACACCGTTTGGAAAAACACGCATAAAATTCTGCTGAATTTTTGTTCTTACTCGCGCCGGCCGCGCTCCGCAAGGTTTTCCAAACAGTGTGCCCAAGAAGGAGTTTCGTATGTCCGCCAGTTTTTTATCACCACTCCAAATTTGACTTCTCTCAAAAATATTGCATAATTTAGCCATGCGGATATTCTCCATCATCCTTAAATATATCAAGCCCTACCGAAAAACGCTTGTGTTCCTGGGAGCGTTAAGCGTTGTCTCCGCTTTTGCCAACGCGATTGTTCCATGGCTCGCGGGATCCTTGATTGACAGTCTCATCCACGCAAGTCGGGCGTTTTTCGTTACCATCGGTTTCTGGATTGCCGCAAAAACAGTGGCGGATATCGTAGACTGGAAAATCGGAGTAAAGAGCGAGTGGCTTGGCGCTCTTTTGCATGCTGATTATTTAAGCGGAAGTCTGGGGAAAATGCTTGAATTTCCCATGAAATTCCATAAACAAACAAAAACCGGAGAAGTTTTTGACCGTATTAATACCGCTTCCGAACAAATCAGCCAAATCATGAGCCGTATCGTCGTAGACCTTGCTCCTCAATTCTTGAGTATCTTGCTCGCTCTTGGATTTATCTTTTTTATCAATATCGAAATGGGAGCTGTCGTGTTGATCTCTCTTCTCTTGTATACTTTTATCCTCGCTCGCAGCACGCCAACGCTTACCAAACTTTTCAAACGAGTGTACCGCTCCTCCAACCGAGCGTATGGAGAAGCATACGACATCGTTGATAACGTGGGCATCGTCAAACAGGCATCCGCCGAAAAAATCGAGCAGGAACGCCTCCGCAAGAATTTCCGTATGCGCACCGCTTCTCTTGAAATCCGTATTGCTACCTTGTGGCAGAATCTTTCGTTTTGGCAAAAAGTGATCATCAGTGCCACGCAACTGCTCATCTTTCTGTATTCCTTTCATCTCGTATCGCAGGGAACGCTTACGGTAGGGCAAATCGTAGCTGTAAACGCCTATACCACCCTTATCTTTGGCCCCTTCGTGATCCTGGCCCGCAACTGGCATGTCATTCAAAACGGGATAACTTCTCTTGCGCTCGCTGAAGAATTACTGGAAACTCCCGCCGAAAATTATCATCCAACCAAAGCATTGTATCTCAAGCGAGTCAAAGGAAAATTGGAATTTCGAAATGTCTCTTTTTCGTACGACGAAGATCAGGCGCCCGCGCTTCATGACATTAATTTTATCGCGAATCCGGGACAGAAAATTGCGCTCGTGGGAAGATCCGGGCAAGGAAAAAGCACGCTCGTGGATTTGATCTCCCTGTATTACCGGCCAACAAGAGGAAGTATTTTGATTGACGGACGAGATACCAGACGTATTCATCTGGACAATCTGCGTTCTCAAATTGCGATCGTGCCTCAAGAGATTGTGTTGTTTAACGATACCATTCTCAACAACATCCGCTATGGAAATCCCAAAGCCAACATGCAGCAAGTGATAAACGCTTGCAAATTAGCTCACGCAGACGAGTTCATTGAGAGGTTTTCCTACAAATACAAGCAAAGAGTGGGAGAGAAAGGCGTAAAATTATCCGTAGGACAAAAGCAACGATTGGCTTTGGCCCGCGCAATTCTGCGCAATCCTCGCATCCTTATTTTAGACGAGCCAACTTCAGCCCTGGACGCGCAGCTTGAACAGCTTATCCAGGAATCCCTCAATACGCTCATGCAGGGACGCACAACCTTTATCATTGCTCACCGCTTGAGCACAGTGCGAGAAGCTGACCGCATTATGGTATTGGAAGGGGGCCGCATCGCGGAAAGCGGGTCTCATGAGCAATTGATTGCCAAAGAACAGGGAATTTACCGCAACCTGTACGAAATCCAGTTTGGGATTACCGCGTAATCTTCTTCAAAAAGAGAAGCATTCCGCCATTTGGTTGGATAGCCGCCCCGCTCCGCGGGACGGCCTTTAATTCTATTCCAAAACGCAATTTTTCTTGAATACTTCATATGGAGTAAGGTAGTTTAGCCGTTTTCTCGGCCTGTTATTGATGAGTCGCACAACCTTGTCTAATTGTTCTTGGGTAATGTCGTCAAATCTTGAGCGCTTGGGGTAAAACTGTCTCAGAAGTCCATTGGTATTTTCATTTGTGCCTCGCTCCCAAGAGTGATATGGCCATGCAAAGTATGCGATCATTCCCGTTGCTTGTTCTATGATATCATATCCTGAAAACTCGGAGCCGTTGTCATACGTGATTGATAACCGTTTACCGCAAGGAACCTTTGTAAACTCCCTAATCGTAAACGCATTGATATTCTCCATTGTTGCATGTTCTACTTTGCCTGCCACCAAATATCCTGACTTTCTTTCGACGTAGGTGATAAGGTGTCCTGAATTGCTTTTACCTCGCACCGTATCTCCTTCCCAGTCTCCAATTCTTTGGCGCAAGTTGATGATTTCCGGTCTCGCGTCTATTCTTCGCTTTTTTCTCTCATCTCGTTGTTTTTCTCGTATCCTTGTGCCATATCTGCGTCGGTACTTGCCTTTCTGGCATCGCAAGTACTTTACCAAGTCTTTTCGCTTTTCATACACAAATTTGTAGATGGTGTCTTTGCCGATTTGTTGGTCATTATGGCTTCTGTTCCATTGTCCTGCGATTTGCTCGGGCGATAGATATTTCTTCAATTTTTTACCAAGATACCTTCTTAGTTGTGCGTTGCGTTCTACTTTTTTAAATCGCGCATTCGCTTGTATTCTTCTTTGTCTGGTTTTCAATTTTGCTCCTCTTGCCAGATACTTACCCGAATCGCTTTTGTTTCGTTTCAGTTCTCGGGATATGGTCGAGGGATCCTTGTGAAGCAGTCGAGCAATATCTTTTTGTTTTTGACCTGCTCTTTTGAGCGCGTAAATCTCGTTTCTTTGGTCGTCTGTTATTTGTTTTGCCATACTATTCATCGTAGATGATAATAGTTGGCTAGGGTGAACTGATTGCGATTCGGAGTAGAATGTAGGATAGCGCAATTGACAAATTTAGAAAGATAGTATATACTTTAACCCGATACGACGTGGCCTTGTGCCACCAAAGTCGTAAGTTCTTAAGAGGAGGTAATTATAGGAGATAACGGGTCCCAAAAATTCGGAAATTCAAGATACAAGGGGGAAACTCATGTTCCGGAAACACCCATGGACCATATTGTTCCTGTTTGCGCTGGCGGCGCTGACGGTAACCACCGTCTTAGCCGGAGGAGGCATACTGCCTTCCACGATTTCCAGGGCGACGGCGCCCATGGAGGTCACGATGCAAGACCTCCAAGTCGAGGATGGCTTCGGCCTTTCCCTCGACCAAGAGGCCAAAATGCCCATGGGCACGCTCCGTGTCCTGGGACAGAAGCTCCCACCGCCAACCGATTACACCAGGTTCACAGTTGAACCGACAGAAATCTATCTCAAAAACTGGCACACGACCCCGCGCCAGCTCATGCAGCCATGCGGGCAACCAATCCTAGGGGTATCGAGGAGTGGCGCCAGCGAACCCATTCAAGCCCTAACTCGACAAGAAGCCGAGAAAGTGGCTCGAGAGTTCAAGACGTTCACCACCAAGACACACACGTCTGGCGGCGCCGTCGGCTACATCGGAGCCGATATCTATTCCCTTGACGGAGAATGGCTTGGCAACACGTGTGGCGACCGCCGCGAATTACCCACAACGATCGCTGGCAATACAGTCGTGAGGATGGTTCCTTACTTCTGGCCAAGCTCGTCGTTCCAGCCGGGCGAGTACGCCCACACTCTAATTGTGGACGGCATCGGAGAACTCGAAGACATCTTCGTCTCCTCCCCCCGTCCCAACCAGATTGTCCCTTCCTCCGGCGAGAAATTTATGGTTGTCGGGATGGTCAAGGGAAGCGGCCATTGGACCATCTTCGAGGGAACCGTTGGCAGTGTTGCTCTTTATGAGCTAACCGCCGACGGCACACGCCGAGCACTTGACTCTTCCCTCTTGTTTGTCGCAAAGGGTGAGCCAGGATCTCCAATTTCCTTCGCCACAGAACTCGGGCGAATTCCGACGTTCTCCGCTCGCGGAGTCCTCGTCTTTAAAAACGAGAACCCCAGCGGAAGACTCGAGAATGATCGGGAATTCGAAGTTCCGGTGCGGTTCTTGGGAGAAACAATTACCGTTACCGCCGTTCCGGTGACACCCGTCCCAATCACCGTAGAGCCGCCAATTCTTGCGACGGTGCCACCGCCTATCGTCGCACTGGAAGAGACGCCTACGGCGGCTCCAACAGAAAAGCCAGCTCGGGTTGAGGAAACTCCTATACCCACGGCTACGGAATTGCCACCCACAGCGACGGCAACGCCTGAACCCGTCCCTACGGAACCAGCACCGACTGCCGATTCTCCAACGTTGCAATCCGGCGCCAACGGGCCTCGACCAACCCCGACACCCCAACCCGGGAGCAACCCTAACCATACAGGACCAAACGCTCCTCATTAGGAGCTATTAGCCCTCACCAAGAAGCCCCGACTGCACACCAAGTTGCAGCCGGGGCTTTTTATTTGGCTTGAAATAAATCCAGCACAGCAAATAGGCCTTTAATTTTGCGCAGGGCTTGACAATTTGAAAGATAGGGTGTATAATATATGCCAGACAGTGAGGGAAATCTTATTGAATCCTTCATTGAAAAGATTAGCCGAAGGGGGCAAAATGGGTAAGTTTTTTATTCTGGTTCTAGGCATCCTGCTGTTGGCCACGGCCGCCGGCATGGCGGGCAGCGTGAATCCCGCCGCCACCACGGCGTTGGCTGACGGTCAGTGCCCCGTACGGGGCCACTACGGCCCCGACTGCCAGTTCACAGTTGGGGACTTCATCTCCAACTGCCCCACCGACGAACAGGCGCCGTATGATGAATTCATTACGGTGCGCAACAGCAGCAGGGAAGGCGGAAGCGGCTCGACAGAGCAAGTGCTCCGCATGCTCATGGGAGATCAACCCATCGCTGGAGAACGACGCGAGGTGGATGCGGGCGAAATCGTTTTTCTACCCGTACGATTTGAGGAGCGAATTGCAGGCACTCCTCATATTCGATCCCTCCTAGTTCGCTATGAGGGAGCCACTGGAAATCTTGCCAACCTATCCCTCGTGGGACCGGATAGCAGAGTTTATGCTTCCACCCCAAAGGTGGAGAGCGTAAACCTTCTGAAGATCTCCTGGCCATATCCGGTATTTTGCGGAAATCTCCAAATGTGGGTAATGGCACGCGTCTCGCCAAACGCCACGCCCGGCAGCACCCACACCCTCAAGGTTCTGGGCGTGGAGTACGACCAGCCGGTCGTCCCCCACGCGGAAGATTTCCGCGTTGAAGGGGAGGGGTTTTCCTTCCAAGTGAAGTAAATCCTTCCCCCCAACCAACTCCCTGACTGTGCTTCGCGCAGTCAGGGATATTTTTTATTAGAACTCAATCTTTTACTTCAATGCGGGCGCGCGTAAACTTGACAAATTCATGTATTTCATATAGACTTTTGCTGTTGGGAACCTCAAAATCTCCCACCAAACTGCCCTTTGAAAAGGAGGCAAATATGGAATAGGAAAGAGGGATCGCCAAATAGGGACTGCTAAAAACGAAAAGGGGGAATAAGCACCATGAGGAACCTCATTCTGGCTATCGCGATTCTTGCTCTGGGCATACCGTCCCTCCTCGCTTTGACGACTGCGTCGGCAAACGAGGGTGCGGGTGCGAACGAAGAAGCGAGTGTGCGCGCAGAAGAGCGCGCCGCAAGCATGGACATTGATGCCAAGCCCCTCCTTTGCGGAGACTTGGGGGATGTGCTCAAAAATGGAACCATCGGTTGGGGAGACTTTAACGCTGTCGTGGATCATCTCCGCGGCACGAAGAAACTCGGACCCCAGCAAAAACTTCGGGCCGACGTGACAGGCGCCGGGGGTGTTACGTGGGATGATGCCAATGCGATTTGGCAGCACATCAAGCACGGAACACCTTTTGGCGGATGCCCGTTGGAGTATCACACTCTAACGGTCTCCCTGTCGCCCGACAACCCACCGGCCGGCAATGTTCCGACCGGAGCCGGCGCAAACGCGCTGGCAGTTGACCTCGTCCCAGGAGCATTTGATGCTCCAGTGACCGAGTTTGTGTTCGTTCGCAAAGGATTGAGCGCAAATCAGGATATCCAAACCATCCATATTGTGGATGAGAACGGATTCATCCGAGGGGTTGCGAAGTTCAATGCCGAGGACGAGGCGCGCGTACGCTTCATTCCCGGATATGATCTCAAAGCCAAAACGCACACTAAGTTTTTTGCGCGACCGTTTGCGGCAAAGGGAGCGGCCTCCGGACGAACCTTCGAAATCGGACTGAAGTCCGTTTCGACGACTGCCCGGGTGATCGGCTTGGACACTCCTCTGTGGGGAAACCCATTCCAAATCGTTTCGCTGACCGTTGGATCGGCCGAAGCGATGGAAGACGGCATGGTGCTAGATTCCACTCCGAACGTTGGCGACACCAACGTCCTGGTCAACACCTGCAAGGTTGTGGCCACCAGTTCGGTCGAGCCGCTCATTGTGGAGAACGTGAGCGTGCTTACTCGAGGATCAGCTCCTCTCGGAGCTACGAGCAACATCGAACTCGTTGACGCAACGACCGGAGCTTCGCTTGGTGAAATGCCATGGGACAGCAAAGGTCGTGCAGACTGGGACACCTCCATCACTATTCCACAAGGTGGGAGCTGGAGATGCCGGAACCGGGTGGATGTGTTTGGAGGATTCGGCCTCTCCGTCAATACAGACTTCGCGGACGGAGATACCGTTCTCATGAGTATCCACGGGGCAACCTATGGGTACTACATTTTGCCCGACGGCGATAACGCCGATTTCTGGACCAATCCGAACAATGGATTGGCGGCGAGCAATCAAACCATTCAACCGCCAGCATTGGAGGTCCGTGTTCCTAGTTACTCTCCTTCATGGGAGATCGGACCAGGATGTTCAGCTTTGGTTGTCTGGGAATTCATTGCCACAGGCGACCAAGTGAAAATTTCTTCGCTTCCTGTCGGGTTCGATTTGCAAACCATGGCAGAAGACGAAATCACGAGCGTCCGCCTTCGTGATGCCTCCGGCAACACGTTGGCAGGCCCGTGGAATGTTGGAACCACCGATATAACCGGCGCTGACGGCACAACTTACGAAGGATCGGTGAACTTCACCGAGACTATCGTCTTGCCACGAGGCGAGACACGCCTCGTGCTCGACGCATGCATCGCAGACACCGTGTCCACCGGCGACATTATTCGGGTGGGGATTCCAAATCCTGCCTCAATTGTTGCCGAAGGCATGTCCCGCATGTCAATCACCCCATTCCCATGGCAGGGACTCAATGGCAACTGGATGCCGGTAAAGCTTCCTGAATTGCCCTACGTGACACCTCGGTTCTCTCTCCATCCATCTTCTCCCAGTGGCACTTTGGCACCGAGCGTTCAAACGCTCCTCGCCAAAGTCTCTATCGCAGCTCCTGACAGTGGAGATGCATCGTTTCAACAAAGTGACGGGAACTCCTTTGTCACTAATGTTGCCATTGGTGGTCATGCAGGAGAGATGACCTTCATTATAAAGGATGAGCATGGGACGACACTCGACGTTGTCTCAGTCAATCCTTCGGAGACACCATCCTTCCTCACTGACTTTTCCTCGGCGGCATTCGTGATCCCAGCTAATAACACGAGAGTGTTGTCTATCTATGGGAACACTCTCGGATTCATAGAAGGAGGCGTAGTACAGCTCTGGTGGGACGATGCCAACCCCCGCAATATCTGCTGGGGGATTGACGGTATCGGCAACTACTGCCATGGAGAAATCGTCTTTCGGAACGGTATCTTCGCTGGCTCCTTGATGATCAAACCCTAAAAATCGGCCCCCATTCGCGTTTCGCGCGGGTGGGGGTTTTTCATTTTCCCAAA
>Ga0209542_10006768_pt1 | contig 22188 bp, 25 predicted proteins | sample RifCSPhighO2_01_FD_184028 | JGI IMG/M metagenome (GOLD analysis project Ga0209542, IMG submission 184028) | Soil microbial communities from Rifle, Colorado - Rifle CSP2_plank highO2_0.1 (SPAdes) (version 2) | ecosystem: Environmental > Terrestrial > Deep subsurface > Rock core/Sediment ... | reverse complement strand
CCGCGTCCTGCTTCAGTTTCTGCAATATCATCGCGGACATCTCCTCGGGGCGGTACCACTTATCGCCCATCTTCGCTTCTATGCCGCCATTTGCCCCCTTTTGGGTCTCAAATGGAACTGCGGCGCGGTCTTTCGCCACGAGCGGCTCGTCAAAGGTGTGTCCGATGAAGCGCTTAATCTGATAGACGGTGTTCTTGGGATTGGTGACCGCTTGGCGCCTTGCGAGAAGGCCAACGAGCCGCTCGCCGGTTTTCGATATGGCGACTATAGAAGGCGTCGTGCGCGCGCCTTCGGCATTTTCAAGGATGATAGGCTCGCCGCCCTTTACCACCGCCATTGCGGAGTTAGTCGTTCCGAGGTCTATTCCGAGGATTTTTGACATACCATTAGAGAAAATTAGCGGTTAATGCGGGGAAGATTTTAATACAACCTGCGCGGGACGCAAGACCTGCGCCTTCGTGCGGTACCCGTAGCGCAATATGCGTACGACGGAATTCGGCTCGCCGGGAACATCGTCAACGTCCTGAACCGCCTCGTGAACCTTGGCGTCGAACATCTCGCCTATCTTTCCGTAGCGCTCTATCCCGTGCTGGCGGAGAGCCTCGATGAGCTGGTCGCGCACGTGCTCCATGCCGTTCCTCCATCCGTCATTCACTTCTGCCCATGCCTCGCTACCGGCGGCCATATCGAAACTGTCGAGTGCGGGGATGATGTCGTGGACCAGCGCTTCGCGCAATATCTCCGCGCTCCGCGCGGACCGCGTTTCAGAATCTTTGCGCTCATTCACGGAATCAGCCTTACACCTTTGCCAGCCGTCCAAATACTCCTGCCGTTCTTTCTTCACTTTCTCAAGTTCGTCGCGGAGCTTCTTTATCTTTGCTTGCGCCGCGCCGAGGTCGCCAAGCTCTTCTTCCGGCTCGAATTTCAGGTCATTGGAGTCGTCGTCACTCATACCCGTTCACACGAAATGGCATCGTTTCCTACACGAGCCTTCCCGAATTATCAGATAATTTCCAACCATAGTCATGTCAAGATCTGTCGACGACGCTTCAACGCGTGTAATGCCATTTCGTGTGACGGGCATAGCGGAAAGAGTGTACCACAAACTACTATTCCTTAAAAAGAATCAAGCCGATGGCTCCCGCGTGTGGGTGCCATCGGCTGTGATCATCCGCGAACTCGTTATGGAAGGATAGACATCAGCGCATCCACCGGCTTCAACCAGTCGGCAAGCAAGCCGAATGGAACCGATGAAAATACAATGATGACGGCAAAAGTTATCGATGCCGTCCAGCTGATGCTGCTCTCCTCTTCGAGATTTCGCGGGAAGTGAACTTGAGGGTTGGTCATCTGCATCTCCTACGCAGTACGAGTTGAAGATAGACGCCCCTCCCTGTCCCGCAGTACAATACCATGAAAAGCGTGGACGGTCAAGCCAACAGAGGATTGCGCGGTCTCCCCTGACCGCGCAATTTCTTTTAGAAGATCAGCGCTTGCTCCACTTGCGGTACTGGGAAACCCACGGTTTTCCCAATCCTTCCTCCACGGGGAACCAGTAGGTTCCCCGACCCCCTCCTGCCCACAGCGCTCGAAGCTAGCGCTTCGACCACTGCGGGGCTCTTCGTGCCGCCTTGAGACCGAACTTTTTGCGCTCTTTGGCACGTGGGTCGCGTTTGAGAAAACCTCGCACTTTTAGGTCTTTACGCTGTTCGGGGACGAGTTCTACCATTGCGCGCGAAAGACCCATCCGTATAGCTTCCGCTTGCGCTTTGTGACCGCCGCCTTGCACTTTTGCCGAAACGGAATATGTAGCGCCGAGTGCCTGGAGTGGCGAAAAAGCCGTTTTCACCATTCCCAGCAATGGAAAATATTGTTCCGCCGTCTTGCCGTTTACCACCATGGAAGCGCTCTTCGCTTCTGAAATACGCACGCGTGCCGTCGCGGTTTTCCGCCGCCCGACCGCCTCCGTGTATCTTTGTATTTTAGCACTCATACCCGTTCACACGAAATGGCATCGTTTCTGACACGAGCCCTTCCGAACTATCTGATAATTTTCAACCGTCGTCATATAACGATTCATTGACGATGCTTCAACGTGTGTAATGCCATTTCGTGTGACGGGCATATTCTTATTCAGTGATCTCGAGATTCTTCAGGCGTGGTTTCAAAAATGAATTGCGAGGAAGCATACGCCTGACCGCCCTACGTATCGGCTCGCCTGCCCCGCGTCTTTTTGAAAGATTGGAAAAACCCTCCAACTTGCGACCGCCAGGGTACCCCGAGTATGTCTGATAGGTCTTGGCAGTGCGCTTCTTGTCGCGCATCGAGATTTTGCCAGCATTCACTATCTTCACGTGCACGTTCGAGAGAATGTGCGGCGTGTAATCCGGGGTCGTTTTTCCCATCAGGGCTTTCGCGGCCTCAGATGCTATCCTGCCCAATGACTTCCCTGCCGCATCGATGATGAGATGCTTGCCGAGCGGGGCGAGGTTAGCAGCCTCATCACCCAGCACCTTTATTTCGTCATTTGTTTTGGCGTTCATGGTGTGAAGATTATGCACAAAATTATTGATGTCTCAAGTGGTGATAGAAAAGGTGCTGGGTCAAGAAAAATATAGTCGCTTCGCTCGTTATTTTTACTTGACGAGTTCTATGCGAGCCATCTCGCCCACGCGCTTCCCGACTCGTCCGAGGCGAACAATGCGCGTATAGCCACCCGAGCGCTTCGTGTACCGAAGCGCGAGTTCCAGCATTTTCTTTTCGGTCTCGTGCGAGCCGCCAAGTTCTTGAGCAAGACGGCGCCGGCTGGCAAGCGTTCCTTTCTTTCCCGTTGTGATGAGGCGCTCCACAAAAGGGCGCAGAGCTTTCGCCTTCGCCTCCGTGGTGACAATGCCCTCCGAGAGGACCAGCGAACGCGCCAGACCCTTGATGAGCGCGGTTCGTTGTCGCTTTACGCGGCCCAATTTTTTGTTGCGGTCGTGGTGCCTCATGTTAGTTTTGCTTAACGAGCGTAAGCGAGTTTAGCAAGAACTTACACCCTGTTAAATCCTTCGCCAGTGGCGAAGGCGCGGCAAAGCCGCGATTTAACAGGGTAAAGAATATGTAATTCGCTTTGCTCATAACATCTTCTTTACTGTCTTAACGTCAGTCCGAGATTAGAAAGTGCGCGTTTGATGTCCTGGAGACCCTTCTGCCCCAAGCCCTCGATCGAGAGGAGGTCGTCTTCACGTTTGCGTACCAAGCCGCCGACGGTACGTATGGACGCTTCGTCGAGCGCATCTTCAACGCGTTGTGGAAGGTTCATTTCTGTTATGCGCGTCTTTAGCATTTCCGAATCCACGGCGCCCTTATCCTCACGCGACGGGGCGTGAGATGTCTCGGCCGTGCCGATCTGCGCGCTCTCCTCTTCTTTGAATCCGACGACCGCCTTGAGCTGGTGGATCATCGTTTCAATCGCCCGCTCAAGCGCCGCACGCGGCTCCATAGTGCCGTCGGTCTCGATGAGGATTCGAAGACGATTGAAATCGGTCCGGTCACCCACGCGCATGTTCTCGACTTCGTAATTCACGCGGCGGATAGGAGAGAAAATGGCGTCGAGGGCGATAGAGCCGATGTCGACCCTCTCTTTCTGGTGGGCCTCCTTCGGTATGTAGCCAAGTCCCCGCTCGGCCTTTATCTCCAGTTCGAGCGATGTCTTGCCTGTGATCTCCGCGATGTGACATTCCGGATTCAAAACCTCGACTTGTCCCGGAACTTTTAGATCTTCGGCCGTCACGACCTTCGGACCTTTTACGGAAAGCGTGATGGTCTGCGGTTCGTCGGTCGCTATCTTGAGGCGTATCTTCCGTATGTTGAGAAGCATGGTAACGACGTCTTCTTTGACGCCCTCGATGGTCGAGAACTCATGCGCGACACCCGGTATCTTCACGTGTGTTATCGCGGCGCCCGGAAGCGAAGAAAGAATGATGCGTCGCAAGGAATTTCCGAGCGTGTATCCGTACCCGGGATACAGGCCATCAATTTCATAAGTACCCGCTCGCTCCGTCTCGGTAACGACACGGGGTTTAGACGGAAGCGCTATATGGTAATCAGACATATATGTTCATTTTCGGACCTATTGGTAATTGAACACGAAATACGAAAAAACGGCGGCCATTATACACAAAACATTACCTGCTGTAAAACTCGAACACCGTCGGGTAATCGAGCGCTGTTTCTCCCGGTACATAGAGCGGCTCACCCACCACATCGACTTTCATGGCGCTCATGTCGCACGTGAGCCACTTCGGAGCGTTCCGGGAAGCCTCCCGGCCTTCCTCGGTGAGCTGTGCAAAAAGCGGGCTCCTCCGACTCCCCTCTCGGACAGAGATGGAGTCGCCCTTGTGCAATCGGTATGAAGGCGTGGTCGTGCGCTTTCCGTTGACGAGAAGGTGCCCGTGAGAAGCCATTTGGCGCGCTGCACGACGCGTCGATGCTAAGGCGGCGCGGTACGCAACGCTGTCGAGACGCATTTCTAGCGAGCGGTGGAGCGTGGTCGAAGGGTCCGGGGCCTTGTATGCCTCTTTCGCATAGTTCGAAAGCTGCCTCTCCGAGATGCCGTACGTAAAGCGCACGCGCTGCTTCTCAAGAAGCTGGCGTCCGTAATCCGAACCGCCGCGACCGCCGCGACGGATCTTCTTGGAACGTGCCTCTGAAAGCGCGAACTTCTGGGTCTGCGTTTGCTCGAAAATACCGGCGCCGAGGCGTTTCGCTATTTTGTATTTTGATTTTATCGGAAGCATGTTAGTTTTTCTTAACGAGTGCTAACGAGTTTAGAAAGAACTTACACCCGCCTATCTGCCCCCTGCAACAACTCGACTCGCATTTGGTTTCCAAAGGCGACTTGTCTGCAGAGTCACTTTCAAATCTCCAAAAGCTGGCAGATGGGCGGGTTAAGAACTTGTAATTCATTTCATTCATAACAATTTCTAAACACGACGCGGTTTTGGCGGGCGCGGCCCGTTGTGAGGTACGGGAGTTTCGTCGGCGATACGAGTGACTTCGATGCCTTTTCCGGCGAATCCGCGCAATGCAGATTCGCGTCCCGCTCCGACGCCGCGTATAACGACATCAACGTCTTTGACCCCCATGAGCGCTGCTTTGTCGCCGACCAGTTCTCCGACCTTCGCCGCGGCGAATGGCGTACCCTTCTTAGCTCCTGAAAAACCAAGTGCTCCCGAAGACGACCATGCGACCGCATTGCCCTCTTTGTCGGTGAGCAGCACTTTCGTGTTGTTGTAGGTAGCATGGATGTGCAACGTGCCCGAAATGACGTTCTTTTTGGAAATACGGGACAGCGAGCGCGACTTGAGCCCTTGGTCGACGGTACCTCCGGATTTTCTAATGATGCGTTTCTTTCCCATGGTCTATGTTTTCTCCAGCTTACGTCTGCCGGAGGTCATCGTTTTTCTTACGTTGCCGCGGACGGTGCGGGAGTTGGTCTTTGTGCGCTGGCCTCGCACCGGAAGCTTCTTCGCGTGTCTCACTCCGCGGTGCGCCTTGATGTCTTTGAGCCGCCGTATGTTCCCGCTTATCTCGCGGCGCAACTCACCCTCGATCTTGAATTTCTCTATCGCCTCGCGAAGCGCGGTCTCCTCCTTGGGAGTGAGGTCGTTGCTGTGCTTGCCAGGGTCGATGCCGAGCGCTCGGAGTGTTTGGTGCGCGCGCGGACGTCCTACGCCGTACACGGCGGTAAGGGCTATCTCCAGTCGCTTCCCTTCGGGTATTGTTACTCCAGCTACACGCATAGTATAAAATTAGCCCTGCCGTTGCTTATGCCGTGGATTCGTGCACACGACCCAAAGGCGTCCGCGACGTCTCATGGAACGGCAATGTGAGCATATTTTTTTTACAGAAGCTTTTACTTTCATCCCGGTTAGAAATAGGACGCGGACTATCAAGTCTGCTACCTACTCGTTAAACACTTATAACACATACTTTGCTACGAATCCCGCGTTTGCGCGTCCGCGATTTCTAACGGGATTCATACAGACTTACATGCGCCTGATTATTCGGGCGCGACCACCGTAGGGGTCGAGCTGTAAACTGACCTTATCTCCCACGAGCACCTTTATCCTGTGGAGCCGCATTTTACCTGCGAGATAGGCGAGGATAACCTCGCCATTCCCCAACTTTACGCGAAAAAGGGTATTGGGGAGCGCCTCATCGACAACTCCATCAACAACCTCTGGCTCTTGCATAACGTGCGCGCAGAATAGTAGCAGTTCTCGAGAGCTACGTCAATTCGGCGTCCCGGCCGAAGGCTTCGGGTCGCTTACTTTTATTTTGATGGCGGAAGGGGCCGACGGGAACGAGTTCTTCCAGAACGGCTCAATGCGCGCGTGAGCTTCCTCGATACCTAGGAAACCGCCGATGATCGCCTGGAATGCCGCCTCGTCGCGTCCGGCAAGCGCCTGGGCAAGCTCGCTCACATCCACCTTCCACACAAGCAGAACGGAGCCTTTGAGGCCGAATTGTATGGGGGATTCGGCGCCAGCCGCAGCCGAAGAGCGCAATTGTGCCGTCAATCCATCTGCACCTTTCAGCATCACGCTGCTGTTCTCGACGTCTGCCGAGACGCTTTCTGCGACGGTACGCGCGAAGCTGTCCGCGGAAAAAACCGGAAGTTCGACACGGACTCTTTCGTGGACCCTCGCGCCGCCGCCTGCTTCGGCGGTCTGCGGAAGGGTCTCGAAAGCGATGTACGCCAGATCTACGAACGCAAGCGTCGCTTCGGAATTCTTTGCGCGTACCGTTTCAAGTATCTGCGCCTGGAGACGGTCGCGTATTTTCGCGCGCGCAGCGTCGACGTCTCCTTTAGAAGCGGCAGGTCTCTCGCCGACGAATCCGCCGGAAAAGGCGACGGAAGAGCGCGCGTAGACCGACGAATACATGCTGGGTGACGATTTAAGACCTGGAAGAGTAAAGCGTGATACCGGACTGATGTTGTATTTGTCTCCCGCGGCGTCCGCAAAGATCGTGACCGAGATCTCTCCGGGAGTCGATCCTTTTTTTCCGGGAACGATGACCTCGGCCGGTATTCTGAAGATCAGGCCGTCCGGGGTCGCAAAACGGGTGTTTTTAATGAGTTTGACCGGCTGTGCCGAGTATTCATTATATACGGTGATGACCCCGCTCGCTTTCTCTTCTACACGCTCAACCCCTTTTGCTGGAACTATCTCCGAATCTTCCAACGTGACCGTATCCAATGTATAGGTCAAGGTGCCCGTCGCCGCGCTAGAGGCCGGATATGCGGTAAATAACGCTGTTTCGTCAAAAAGGACGTTCTGGGAACGCGGGATAACGGTCACGCTCGTAGGACGCAGAGCTACAAGCGCGATAGCGCCGAGGACGAGCAGTGCAAGAACGACCCCTCCCCACAACCACACACGTCCGAATCTTCCACCTGCCGCAGGCGGCACAGGCTCACGCAGGTCGAGCCCAACGCGGGATTTCGTTCTCAAAGGAGAGGTAACCTGGATGTTGCGGATGGTTTTTTCCGGCAGGTCGGCGCTGGGAGCAGGCGAAGGAGAAGCTTCGCTCGGAGCAGGCGCCGAGTAGCTGGCGGCAGCGGGCGCAGGAGCGGTCTGCCGCGGTACATCAGAGGAGTTTGGCGGCATGATGTCCTGAAAATAATCTTTAGCCATACAATTGTCAGGTCAGTATATCACTGCACTCGAACTCATATCCCCTCAATGTTGACAAGTGCACTTGCGATAGAAAGGTCGGAATTGGCATCGGCGCCGCTTGCAAACGTAAGCGTTCCGGTGAGCCCCTTTCCGGACTCCACTCTAGGGGAAAAAGGACGCGTCGTGATGGTGAACTGTGCAAAATCGATACGGGAGAAGAACTGCACGAGCCAATCCGCCATGTCCTGCGGAGCGAAGAGTAGAAGATCGTTCGGCAACCGTCGCGAGGTCGCCATTTTCGCCATCGCCTCGCCGAACATGCGCACCAAGTCGGTCTCTGCGCGCGCTATCGCCTGCGTTATTGCCTCGCAGGCATCCCTTTCACACTGACCATGTGCGAGCATCCGCATCATCGTAAGAGTTTCCTCGGGCATCTTTTCTCCGGCGATCCGCTTCAGGATGGTACTGCTCCCTTCCGGCACGTGCACGATATCGGTCGCAACATCCTTCCTGATGGTCACCAGGCTCGTCGCCTGCGCTCCTATGTCTACGACAAAACAGTACTTTTTAAGAACGTCGTTCTCTTTCAGTACCGTAAGGAGCGCGCGAGTGCCGGAGCGCATCATCGGTGGAGGGCACGCAAAGACACGGGACAGCGTTTCCGTAACGCCTGAACGGACCGATCCGTCACTCTCGCTCAAAAGGACAGAGACCGCGATGTGTTTGGCATGTTTACCTTCGGGCCTTGCGGTCGGGTAGCCGTTCAGTTCGACCCTCACCACGCTCGCCTCGAATATTTTCGTGTGGTCGAGGTCCTTATCTTCCTCAAGAGCCTGTTTTGCAAGGGCCGAGATCATTGATCTCTCGATACGCGTGTCCGCATCGAACGCGTGTTCCGCTCGCATTGTTTTCGAGCGTGTCCAGGGCGCGCGGACGACGGCATAGGCACGAGATACGTGCGTAGAATGAGTTCCTGATCTTTCTGCATATGCAGTAAGCGCCTTTTGCGCGCCCTCGTCCAATTTCCCAAGAATGCCGGAAAGGTTGGCCTCCGGTGTTCGCTCTTCGAGCGGCAGCATCGCATGCTCGGCGACGACAACATTCGCCGGTCCTTTAGAGGTCGTCGCCAATATGGCAATGCCTACACTCCCGCTGCCTATGTCGGCAACGGCTACAGTCTTTCCGCGCTGTTTCCCCAAGAGGCGGAACATCTACAGCAGTATATCAAGAATTATTGCAGGACTGCCTTTATCCTGCGGATACCTGCGGCAACTGCTTCTTCTTTCTGTATCTTGAATACTCCATTGAGGGCGCTTGTGTTAGTTACGTGCGGGCCGCCACAGAATTCAATAGAGAACGCTTTGTCGAATTTGGGATTTTCCGCCGAGGCACCGCTCGGCCCGACGGAATACACAGAAACCATGTCGGGATATTTCGCGCCGAACTCCCGCTGTGCTCCCAAATTTTCCGCATCCTCCTTCTTTATCGTCGAGTGAGTCACGGGCAGAGCTTCCTGTATCTTCTCGTTCACGATGCGCTCCACCTCGGCGATCTGCTCTTTTGTCATTTTCTCTCCGTGTGAGAAGTCGATGCGCAGGCGCTCTTGCGTGATGTTGGAGCCGCGCTGCTTCACGTGCTCGCCGAGCACTATCTGGAGCGCTTTGAGCAGAAGGTGGTGTGCTGTGTGGAGGCGGGTGGTTTTTTCTGATGTGTCGGCGAGGCCCCCCTTGAACTTTTGTTCGCTTCCCGCTCGCGAGATGTCCTGGTGTTTTTTCATTTCGCGCTTAAAACCTTCTTCGTCGATATCGATGTTGCGCTCCTCGGCAAGCTCAAGCGTCATCTCAAAAGGAAAGCCGTGCGTAGTGAAAAGCGTGTATGCCTCGCTCGCATCGATATGGCCCGTTGCGGCGACCCGCTCGAACTCCCGCATGCCGCGGTCAAGCGTGTGAGCGAATTGTTTTTCCTCGTTCCATACCATGTCGGTTATCGTGCGATACGCCTCCTCGCCCTCGAGTTCTTGATACGAGTCTTTGTACTTCTCTATCGTCATTATTGCGGCGCGCACGAGCTTGCTGTCTCCTTTATCTTTGTCGCCAACCGAGAGCTTCATCGCGTGCTGTGCCGCTCGGCGGATAAGCCGGCGGAGTACATAGCCGCGCTCGGTGTTGGAGGGAGTTACGCCGTCGCCCATCATGAAGGTGGCGGCCCGCACATGGTCGGCGATTATCCGGAAGGAGCGCGTGTAGCGGCTGTCGTCGTACGCCTTGCCGGAGAAGTGTATGAGGAGCCCTATGATGTCGCGGAATGCGTCTATCGAGAAGACGTCTGAGTTTCCCTCGGAGGCGGCGGCGATGCGCTCCAGCCCGCCGCCAAAGTCTACATTTTGCTTCGGAAGGAGGGCGAACGAGCCGTCCTCCTTCTTTATGTACTGCATGAACACGGAGTTCCCTATCTCAAGAAAGCGTCCGCAGTCGCAGTTGGGATGGCACTCGAGCCCGAATTTCGAGTCGTGAGGCAGGCCAAAATCATAGAACACCTCGGAGTCGGGACCGCCCGGCTCCCCTGCCGGCATATTTTCCGGAACGCCTGCGCGGCTCCACCAATTCTTCTTGGCATCGTAATAAAAGATACGCCCACTCCCCATGCCCTTTCGGTAGCCGTCGGCTTCCGAACCGATAACGACCTCTTGCGCGTCTATCCCCTTCACAGCAAAAAGCCGCTTCCATATGGCGGCAGATTCGGTATCTCGCGGGATGTTGTTCTTCTCGTCGCCGACGAAGACCGTCACGTAGAGCTTCGTCGGATCGAGACCTATTTCGTCCGTAAGAAATTCGAAGAACCACGGAAGCTGTTCATTTTTGAAATAATCTCCGAGAGACCAATTGCCTAACATTTCAAAAAAAGTCGTATGCCTGTTGTCCCCCACTTCCTCGATATCTTCCGAGCGGAAACATTTCTGCGAATCCGTGAGGCGATTTCCCGCAGGATGTTCTTTGCCGAGGAGGTTTTGTATCAGCGGCTGCATACCGCTCCCGGTGAAGAGGGTCGTCGGGTCGTTGTGCGGGACCAGGGGCGCCGAAGGTATGACGGAGTGCCCGCGCTTCTCGAAGAATTCCAAATACTTACTTCGAATTTCGTTGATGGTCATAACGAGTGACTATATCAGGCGGCGGCCGCCTGTCCGCCGTTCACAGCGCGCCTTTTGGCGTTCTCTCGATCGGCGTCAACGATAGAACGCGGCGCAAAGGACGTTACTGTTTCTTGAAGCCGTATGATTTTCTGTGATGCTCGTGCGAGCGGATCTCTGCCGAGCGGACCTCCGTACCCAAGTTTTTTCCATCCGCGTGAAAGCGCTTCGTGGATGCTCTGCGGGTCTCGATTCAATTCTTCTGCAGCGCGACTGATGTTGTGAAAGGTGTCTCTGCCCTCGGTGTAGTACGTCTCGAATACTCTGCGCTGTGTAGGCGTCAGTTCTTGCGCGAAGCGTCTATTTAGTTCGGCCACCTTTTGCCTTTCTCCCGCCAGTTCCTGCGTGATGAGCGCTCGTTGTTCCGGATTCAGCACCGCTGCGGATATGGTGTCGCCACGCGTACGACTATCATCGCTTTCTTCCGCACCATTACGTGGCTCGTCGAGCGATAGTGCGAAATCCGTTGGGAGAAGAGAAAGGAGGTCTTTAATGTCAGTCGGAGACGTGTGGAGAGCTTCGGCTATCTCTTTTGCAGTAGGTTCACGGCCGAATTGCTCTGCAAGCTCCTCGGATTTTTCAAGCACCCCGTGAAGCTGCTGGTAGATCTCGCTCGGCAGACGTATGAATCTTTCGTCCAGCAGAGCGCATTGCAACTGCTCGCGCATCCACCAACGTGCGTACGTTTGGAACCTGAATCCGAGGGTGTAGTCGTATAGAGGTGCGGCTTTCATTAAACCCATGTTCGCGGCCTGGACGAGGTCGTCGAGCTGTATCTTTCTGCCTGTTTTGTACCAATAACTACGCGCCATTTTATCGGCAAGCGGAAGGAATGCGACGATGAGTGCGTCGGCCGCCTTTTTGCTCCCCTCTTCCTTCACTCGCTTGCCGAGTTCGAGTTCTTCTTCGGCGGTCAGCATCTTCGAAGCCCGGGCCACATCTGCACGGTACATGTGCCGTGCAGTGCGCTCGCCTCGCTGCTGTTGATGTTCCTCCATTTCCATATCAAAAAGGTATCATGCCGCGCACACTTCTGCGAGATGTCGGTGGCATTGCCCCGGCTCGAAGAGAGCGATACTATGCGCGGAAATGCACTACCACATACACACACTTCAGAACGGCCTGCGGGTCATCCTCGCTCCGATGCCGGAGAACAAAACAGCGACCGTTATCGTGATGAGCGGCACGGGCTCGCGATATGAGAACCAGCATGAGAACGGGCTCGCGCACTTTCTCGAACACATGTTCTTCAAAGGCACGAAAAGGCGGCCGAGCGCCAAGGCTATCAGCGAGGAACTGGACGCCGTCGGGAGTGTGTACAACGCCTTCACCGCCAAAGAGCGCACCGCCTACTATGCAAAAGTCTCAAGCCGCTATCTCGATACCGCGCTCGACGTGATAAGCGACATCTTTCTCAATTCCAAACTGCCGGAAAAAGAGATAACGAAAGAGCGCGGGGCCATCATCCAGGAGATAGATATGTATGAGGACATGCCGATGCGCACGGTGGACAATGTCTTCGACGAGCTCATGTTCGGCAAGGAGCATCCGCTTGGCCGCACGATCCTCGGTCCGAAAGAAAACATACTCCGTTTTACGCGCACGGAATTCGCCACGTATTTGAAACGCAACTACACTCCCGGCAACACGGTCGTTTGTGTGGCGGGCGCGTTTTCCGAAGCCAAAGTACTGGCCAAGATAAAAAAGGATTTCGGGCGTCTCAAGCCCATCGCCGCCCCGACACACATTCCCTACGTTTCTACGCAGGAGAGCCCGCGCATCGCGATAAAGGAAAAGAAGACCGACCAGACGCATTTCATTATCGGTATACCGGCGTATCCGTATGTGCATAAGGACGAGTTCGCCCTTGCCGTACTCACGACCATCCTTGGCGGCGGCATGTCGAGCCGACTTTTTCTCGAAGTGCGTGAGAAGCGCGGATTGGCCTATTCCATCCACGCGTGGGTGGAGCGATACCCCGACACCGGCTACCTCGCGGTGCAAGCGGGCGTCGAGCACGGGAAATTGGAAAAAACCGTCGAGACGATTCTCGCGGAGTTTAAGAAAATTAAGAAGCAGAAGGTATCGAGTGTGGAACTTGAAAAGGCGAAATCGTATATCAAGGGCACCACGACCCTCTCGCTTGAAACCAGCGACGAGATAGCCGGACACGCGGCGACCTCGATGATAAACATCGGTCGCGTCCGCTCGCTCGATGAAATTCTAAAGGGCGTGGATGCCGTCACTGCCGCAGACGTCACCCGCGTCGCCGGCGACCTGCTACGAACGGACAAACTCAACCTCGCCATCATCGGCCCGCATGTAGATAAGGAAAAATTCTCCTCGCTCCTGCGTGTATGACGGAGGCGATCATTTTCCTCACGACATTCATCGCGGCACTTCTTAGCGCAATGTCGGGAGGGGGAACGGGGATAATCGTTTTTCCGGTATTTTTGTCCATCGGTCTTCCCTACCCGATGGTAAGCGCGACGCAGGCAATGATGTCCGCCTTCTGGGTGATACCGGCATCGCGCAATTACCTGAAAGGCAGGACGGTAGATTGGACCTTCATCGTTCTTTTTTCGCTCATCGGACTCGTTGGCGCATACATCGGCGTACAGTTCGTAACCAATGTGGACCAAAGAATACTGGAAATGATCGCCGGCGCTCTTATCGTCTTTCTCGTCGCCTACACATACTTCAAAAAGGAACTCGGACTGACGGAACACCGAACGTATTCCAAAGCGCGGCAAGCACTCGCCTATCCATTCGGGCTCCTCTCCGGCTTCTACGAGATAATCTTCGGCGCGGGAAATGGCATTGCCGTCACTCTGCTCACGCTATACACAAAAGGCTTTGATTTCATCGACGGGCTCGGACACTACTACGCCATCTCTTTCTCTTGGACGGTCTTCGCGATAATCCTCTTCATGCAGAAAGGATATTTCGACCTTGCCATCATGGCGCCCGCGGTCGTTGGCTCCGTCGCCGGAGCATATATCGGCTCGAAATACGCCCGTGATAAAGGCAACAGGTTCATCAAGCTGCTCTTCGTTGGAGTCGGAGGTGTTCTCGGACTGAAACTCTTGCTGGGGCTCTAAAAAAGATAAATTGCCCCACAATGTTGCGGATATAGTTCCTTGTGCAAATCTGACCTGCACAGCTTTGACATTTCTCTTGCAGCCTCAGCTATCCTTCCGAAGGCTTATAAAGGGGGTTCATTCCGCGTGCCAACCGGAACGCATCTCTGGCCTCTTCGCTAAAATAGCGTGTCCAAAAGGAGGAAATGTTTTCCTCGGTGTTGTGAAGCCTAGATGCACAGTCAGCGTTTGAAAGGCCTTCTAATTTTAGTAGATATAGCTTTAACCCCGTCTCAACATTTAGAACCTTGCCTCGCAACCCTTCACCCACATGCGACGGCGGTGTCTCGCTACTAAAGATTTGCATCGCGGTCAAGGCTGGTTGTCCGAGAGATTCTAATTTTGAAGCAATGCGTTTCTCTAACTTTTGCATTTCGGGAGGGAGGCGAGCGAGGGCGCTTAGTCGTGCAGTACTACCTCCGACCATCCGTATTCGGTGTTTGGATTCATCGGTCAGTATTTGATTTAATCTGGTACGTAGATCATTCTGTGGATCCTCAGTACCCTCGTGCAACTCCGCATACCAATCGGTAAGAGGGGAAGAAGAGCCCATACCCACACCCTCCAGACGAGCAAGGGCGGCTTTTTTCATTTGAAGTCTACCTGCTGTATAGAACGCACTCTGGCCGGAGTAAGGCTGACCCGTCTTGCCTTGTTTAAATATCTCACTCAGGCCGTGTCTTTCTAAAATCGCTCGGTCGAGCTCTTCCTCGCTCATTACCTTGATTCTCTCGAAACCCAGCTGACCGACGGGAGGCCAAACCGAGGCCTCTTCTTCCCGCCCCGGTGTTCCGAGAACGTGCCGAACTTGTTTTTCTTCCATCGCCATATTCAGATTGTACCCCACAACCAACCAATTGGTTTTTTATTGCAAGCTTCGAGTAAAACCCTCAACACCTGAAAATCCTTACTGGGTTGTTTTGGGCCTCCTTGGTCTTTATCCACATATTTTACCTTAATCCTCAAACTTCCATATATGGAAGTGTCATAGTTACTGCACCATGAAGCGCAAACCGCAGGAACTCACAAAGGAAGAGATGATTACGACGCTTGACTCGCTTTATACAGCAGCCAGTTCGATAAAAGGCAGAGATGCGGTTAAGTTGTTTTTGCGCGATCTATTGACGCCGAGCGAGCGAATAATGCTCGGACGCCGTATCATCATTGCGCGTATGCTCATAGCAGGTAAATCGTACGAGGAAATTGGAGAACAACTTCGTGTCGGAAGTGCCACGATTGGCCGCGTGCAGCGATGGTTATTGGACCAGTTCCCTGGCTTTGAGAACGCGATTAAAGAAATGGAGCGCGAGTTCGATCGTCGGAAAACCAGAGGTCCTCTTATTTCGTACGCCTACATGAGACGGAAGTATCCCCTGCATTTTTTGCTGTTTCCTGGACTAAAAAAGAAACGTTAACAATACTTTCATATATGAAAGTATTGCAAAGTTGCTGCGTGCGTGAATGGGGGCACGCGGATGCGCACGATTTTCGATGGTTCCCAGATGCTCTACGCGTGGGGGTCGGGGTGGTTTTTGTATATTTTCGCAATGCCGACGAGGACGTCTTTTGAGAGCTTTATATCTGCGCTCGCGATGTCTGCTTTCAGCTGTTCGAGCGATGTCGCGCCGAGGAGGGTTGATGTCACGAACGGTCGCGACTTCACGAATGCGATTGCCATCTGCGCCGGGGTGAGGCCGCTACTCTTTGCAAGGTTTGCATAGAGCCCGATGGTTTCCTGCGCCTCCGGCGCGTTGTAGCGGTCACTACTTCTGTCCCAGAGCGTGAAGCGCGCGCCCTTCGGGCGCGCGCCACCCAAGTATTTCCCCGAAAGCACGCCGAAAGAGAGCGGCGAGTACGAGAGAAGCGCAAGCTCCTCGCGCATAACCATTTCGGACAGCCCTATCTCGAACGTGCGATTGATGAGTGAATACTGATTTTGTGTCGAAACGATACGCGGCAGTTTCTTCTCGCTAGAGAGTCGCAAGTATTCGTGCAGACCCCAGGGTGTCTCGTTCGAAACACCGATGTAGCGAGCCTTGCCGGGTTTGATGACCTCTTCGTTCAGCGCATCGAGTGTCTCTTCGATAGGCACGTCGTCATTGCCAAGATTTTCTACTCCACGCACTCCAAAAAAATTCGTCTCGCGTGCAGGCCAATGCACTTGATAGAGATCGAGGTAGTCGGTCTTAAGGCGATCCAAACTTCCCTCTATCGCGATACGGACGTTCTTTCGGTTCGGGCTCTTCATGTAGGCCCACGGACCGGCAACCTTGCTCGCGAGTACGAGGTCATTGCGTTTCCCGCGCTTCTCAAGCCACGCGCCGATGTATTTTTCAGTAAGTCCTTTTTTCCCCAGTTCGGGAGGAACGGGATATACCTCCGCCGTGTCGATGAAATTAATTCCCTGCGAGAGAGCGTAATCCAACTGCTCATGCCCCTCCGCCTCCGTATTTTGCTGACCCCAGTTCATCGAACCGAGGCATATCTCCGATACTTCCAAGTCCGTGCGCGGTATCTTTTTGAACTTCATACTCACCTACCGAAGCGCTCCCTCGCTCACGAGTAGGTTCTTCTTTGCAAGAGTGCCGCCGCGGTTGTAGTTGCCGAAGGTGCCGTCGGAACGCACGACGCGATGACACGGAATTGTTTTGTCGTAATTCGTTCGCATGATGGCGCCGACCGCTCGCGCAGCTTTCGGATTCCCCGCCCGTGCGGCAACCTCTTTGTATGTCATCGACTTCCCTTTTGGGATACGTTTTACGATAGCGCGTACTTTATCGGCGAATGTCATATCCCCAACGTTGCGTTGCCGGATTTCTTCTTGCCGAATGCAAGCAGTTTCTTGCCGACCACCTCGCGATACTTGCAGTAATCGCATTCGGGGTTCGCTTCGGGCAAACTCGCGCCGTCGAGGCATTGCTTTATGTCCAAGAGCGCCTTATCTATCCACGAAGCATCCCCCGTGTAAGGAATGAGCGTCACCTCAAATTCCAGTACTCCGTCGAACGCTTTTTTGTCTTTCCCCGCGTTCGCGTAGACGAAGTAGCCAGTGTCGGAGACTTTGAAGCCGTTCTGCCGAAGGAGCCATTGGTATATCTCCATCTGGCGCTTGTATCCGTCCTGCCACTCCTTATCCAACGCCTCAATTTTCTCGTCCTTGCTGGTCGACTTGTAATCGACGACAAGGAGCTCCTCTTTGGGATCAACCCAAATGTCGTCGACGGCGCCGGAGACCGTGAAGCCGGTCTTCTCATGTTTCGTCTCAACACCCTTGAAGACCTCCCGCCAGGTGTCGATATTTTTGTGTGCAAAGGGTACGGCATCAACTCCGTACTGCTTCATAAGCGGGTGGGCCGTGCCGTTCACTCGGTGGATGTCGAACTCTTTTTTGAGGAGCGCATCCACGGCGCTATTGAGGGCAAAAGGGAAACCGGGCGGACGCGCTGTGCCGAGCTTATTGTCTATGTAAAAACATCGCGGGCAGTCCAAAAAAAGCGCTATCTTGGAGCGCGAGAGACGGAACCTGTCTCCTCCATAGTTCCAGTTCGGGTTCCTTTCGGGCTTATAGTACTGGCTCATCCCGTTAGAAATAAGACGCGGACAGGTTGGAATCCGAGGCCCATTTGGCTAATGCTGATAACCATAAGTTCCGCTGAAAGAACAGTGCTTGCGCGTCCGCGATTTCTAACGGGACTCATCGCGGGAAGTATATCACTTCCCTTGCAGCGGCCTGTGGTCGGCGTCGTGCTCGATATCCTCAAACCAGTGCTTGAAACGATTCTCCACGTACCACATGCCGGTGAACATGAGAAGGGTAAGGAGCGTTGAGAATACCGCGACGGTATACATGCCGAAGCCCACGGCCATGCCGAGGCCCGTCGCTATCCAAAGGCCGGCGGCCGTCGTGACGCCATGGAGCGAGTCGCCGCGAAAAATGATGAGGCCGCCGGCGAGAAAACCGAGACCCATGATGACCGCCGCCGCGACGCGGAGCGGATCGAACGTGAGAATGCCGATATACGCCGCATCAACATGACTTCCAATGATGACGAAAAGGCATGCGCCAAGTGCCACAAGCCCGAAGGTACGCGTACCGGCCGCCTGCTTGGCGAGAACCGCACGCTCGGTACCGATGACGCCCCCGAGAAGCATCGCGAGAAAAAGCTTGGCGAAAATTATGATGTTCGGGTCTACAAAGTCGGCGGGAGTAAGCATGTCTTTAAGTATATGCCTAGATACCGCAGAGCTGTGTCGCTTCTTGCAAAACCTGTGGAATTCGCGAAGGCTTCACGCCGTACTCCTCGAGCACGTGGGGCGCGGAAACGTGTTTACAAAGAACCATCTTACTCTCGAGCAGGCGATGCTTTTCGCCTTCCGAAAGAGTGGTAAGGCAGGTCAAAGGATGCACGTGCGCCTCCTCTATCATGGTCATAAGGTTGCGAGTGCGCGGGTAATCCCATCCGATGAGCGTCAGGTTCGAACACTGCGCGTACCGTATGGCGTTCCTGGTAAAGCTCGTGTTGGTCACAAGCCAGCCTTCATCGACCCGCGAAGAGGGGTCCGGAGTGTTGCGCAGGTCGTCGTATCGCGCCTTTACGTACAGAGCATCCTTGATATCGGTCTTCCCGCCTGGCTCGTTGTGGAATTTCGCCTCGATGCCGATGCGCTTGCCGGCCTTTTCAGCAAGAACATCAACTTCATGCGGAGCACAGCGGCCGGTGAGCGCCACACCCGTCCGTGTGGTCCAGCCGTGCGCGCGCAGTACCTCTGCTATGAATTGTTCGAACGGAAAGCCGGAAGGTCCGAGTTCGAAAAGCGCGCGCTTCACCGAATAGCGGGCGGCGACGGGGTGCGGCTCGTCCCGCCGGAGCATATCGAACGCGCGGCGGTATATCTCCTCGGTCGTCATTCCCGGCCGGAGTTCCTGTAGAATGTGGGACGCGATGCGCGCGCGGGCAGTCGAGGAAGCGCCCGAGTGTTCCAGAGATTGCTCAAGCTTCGCCGGGTCGAACGGCTCCTGTTCACCGTCCGCTTTTGTGATGAGAACGCTGTGCGGCATCCTCTATATTCTAACGCATGTTTGCCACACTGATGACGCCTCCGCCGAAACAAGTGTCTCCTTGGAAGAGTACAAGCGATTGTCCAGGAGAAAAAATATGTGGTTCCGCGGTTCGAACTGATATGCCGCCATTCTCCTTTTGTACCCTCGCCGCGATAGGAGCTTCTCGGTAGCGGGCTTGTATAACGCAGGCGAAAGGAAGTGTGGGCGCATGACTTATCCAGTGGATGTCTGTCAGATACGCCTCTTTCCGCTCGCAATCCGCGCGATTTTCGGAAACTACGACCGTATTACCCTTCGTATCCGCAGACACAACATAGTGCGAGCGCACAGAGGCATTCCCACCCACACTGAACCCGTGTCTCTGTCCGATGGTGTATAAAGCCGCCCCTTGATGTTCCCCTATTCTTTTGCCGCTCACGCCCTCGACGGGCCCTGGTTTGAGGGGGATGAAGCGCGCAAGGAATTCCTCCATGGAAACATCGCCCACGAAACATAGTCCTTGACTGTCGGGCTTATCGGAGTTTGGCAGTCCAAATCTCTTTGCGAGCGCGCGAACTTCGTGTTTCGTCAGTTCCCCTACCGGAAATATCGTTCGCGATAATTCTTCTTGCCCAAGCTGCCACAGAAAGTACGACTGGTCTTTGTTGCCATCCTTACCGCGCAGCAACTCATAACGACTTACAATGTCGTTATGGTGAACGCGAGCATAATGACCTGTGGCGATGTAGTCGGCCCCTTCGGCAAGGGCCCACCTTAGAAAGTGGCCGAATTTAATCGAAGTGTTGCACAGTACATCGGGGTTCGGTGTGATGCCTCGCGCATAATCGGCCACCATACCGTCGACGACTTCTTTTTTGTACTCGTCGGAGAGATCTATTTCGCAAAAGGGTACGCCGAGCGAGGCGGCGACGCGCATGGCATCGAGCCGGTCTTCACGCCATGAGCACTCTATAAATTCCGGTTGCCATATCTTGATAAAGCATCCTGTCACTTCGTATCCTTGCTCCTTCAGGAGCGCGGCCGACACACCAGAGTCGACGCCGCCGGAAAGCCCTACGAAAACCTTTTGCATGGAGGGAGGATACACTTCTTCTACTTCTTTCTCCACTAACTTCCCAAATACTTTCTCTTATTCTTGAGGTGCTCCTCGTACGTCTTCGCGTAATGCGTCACGTGGTTCCTGTCGGCCAGGTAGAAAAGGTAGTCGTGTTTAATGGGCGTCACCGCCGCAAGAAGCGAGTCCATCGAGGGGGAACCTATCGCGCCGGGCGGTAAGCCCTTATTCACATAGGTATTGTACGGGTCGTCGCTTTTCAAGTCACTGGTCGTCAGTGCGAAGGTGCCTTTGCCTAGCGTGTAGAGAAAAGCGGCATCGACTTGTAGAAGCATCCCGCGGTCGAGACGGTTCCACAGAACGCCGGCTATCTTCTGGCGGTCTTCCATTATTCGCGCTTCTCGCTCGAGAAGCGACGCCATGATAACGATGTCCTTTAACGGTTTTCCGAATGCGACGATGTCTTTTGAAATGAGCTTTATATGCTCGTCGAAACTTTGACGAAGTGAAGTAAGTACAAGCTCATCAGTTGCATTGGGCAGAAAGAAGTAGGTGTCGGGAAAAAGGAACCCTTCGTATTGCTGTGCTTCCGAGAGGAACCGTTCTTTATCGAAACGCGGTAAGTTGCTCTCGAAGATAGTGGCCATTTCCTTTGTCGTTGCGCCTTCCGGCACGCGGATACGCATTGGCTCAAGTCCGTAGCGGCCGAGCGCGACCACCCTCGCGACGGTGAACACATTCTCCGGCTGCCTGAAAAGATAATCGCCTGCGTGCACGTCTCGCTCGTGTCCGGTGAAGCGCATGATGAGTTCCAGGGTGAAGGCCGAACGAACGACGCCGGCCCCCTCTAAAGAGGCGGCGGCTTCGGAGAGCGTTGCTCCTGCCGGTATAGTCACGAGTTCATTCACCGGGAAATTCTCCGGTGCCTGAATGACGGTGATATACGTGGTCGTGGTAATAACGCCCACGAAAATGATCGTCAGTATCGTGCGGCGATTCGTATGCTTCTGCCACTCCGCCGCTACTTCGGAGAGAAGGCGGTTGCCCACTTCGAAAAGAGCCTCAAGCGATCTGCGTGAAGGGTCCATTTGTTTATTTGGGGAGATTCGGAGGCGGCTGTGCTTTCTTGGCAGGGATGCGTTCGACGCCCGGCGACTTGATGGCTGTCGATATCGGGTGCCATAGCGTGGCGATGACCTCGGTCGACATCAGGTTGTCGGGAAGCGTGTACGGAGCATAAAAATGTGCGCGTCTGCGGTAACAATCAAAAAAGCGTCGTGCATGCAAATTCCATCGCAAGTCCCAGACGTCTTGGTATGGATAATCGAAAGGCGTGTGCCAGCGGCGGGGGCGCAGTTGGTTCAAATATTGCGGGTTCCCCATAGGGGCCCAGATCCAGCGCATGCTGTTCCACCCTCTTCCGAGGAAGTTCTCTTCATCAGAAATAAAGACCCCGTGTATGCCGACGTGGAAGGGGTGCTTACTCATGTTGCGCTCGATGGTCCGTATCTGCTCGTTGATGCGGTACATCTGTACACGCGAGAACTGCTTCCACCGGTCGGCCGGATTGTTCGGGTCGCCAGTCACCAATTTACGGATCTTATCTATCTCGGCTTCTGCGAGACCCCTGTAACGCCCCTCCGTCTCCCAAAATTTGCCGCCGGGCTTGCGACGCACCTCCATGTCCATGGTGATGACTATCTGGAGCCAGATCTGCTCTTTTGGCCCGAGCGTACTCAAACGCTCGACGATCTGCGCAAGCGGATCCACCTTGTATTCTTCTTTGGGGTCTTTGTCTATCTCGAACTCGACGTACGTTTTTATCGGATAGGCGTCGTTGCGAGGCTCATAGCGGAAGTCGGTGGCATACACCTTGTGTTCGCCCGGGTCATACACATATTTCGACGCATAGTCCTCGACCTCCACAAGTTCGACTTCCGGATATTGCGCATATATCGCGGCCTCGACGACGGGTCGCCACTCCTTCCAACACCAGATGTAAAAGTGAACATCGCCTCCGAAAGACGCCATCTCAAAAGCGAAGATGGGGCGTACTTGGCCGAGCCATTTGCGATGAA
>Ga0209542_10006767_pt1 | contig 22191 bp, 20 predicted proteins | sample RifCSPhighO2_01_FD_184028 | JGI IMG/M metagenome (GOLD analysis project Ga0209542, IMG submission 184028) | Soil microbial communities from Rifle, Colorado - Rifle CSP2_plank highO2_0.1 (SPAdes) (version 2) | ecosystem: Environmental > Terrestrial > Deep subsurface > Rock core/Sediment ... | reverse complement strand
TGAGTTATGGGTGGATAAGTCTGTGGAATCAGCAGGTTATAATATTGAACACCCATTAGTGAGTAGCCCAATATTTACTCTACAGACAGATTCTAAAGAAAGTGCTAAAAAGTCCTTATTTGGGGCTGTAGAAAGACTAAAGAAGAGGAACAAAGAGTTAATAGACAAGTTTAGTAAATCAAAATAGATGACTTATCCGAAAGTTTTGGTTGGTTGTCCCACCTCAGATTACCATAAATATTGTTGGGAAGAATATAAAAGTAGTGTTAAGGGTATAATTTATGATAATTTCGACATAGTTTTAGTGGATAATTCTAAGGATAATGATTACTACAAAAATTTAGCAGATGAAAAAATAAAAGTCTTAAGGTGTGAGTATAGTGAAAATCCTATCGATAGAGTTGTAAGGTCTAGGAATATACTAAGGGATTTTGCTTTGAGTGAAGGCTATGACTATTTATTAAGTTTAGAGCAAGACGTAATTGCCCCAAATGACATTTTGGCTAGGCTAGTAGCAAGAAAAAAGGACATTGTTTCAGGAGTTTATTTTGGTAGATACATAAGAAATCGCCAGAAGAGGATTCTACCTATGTTATGGGTTGTAAAGAAAGGCGATGGTACAAAGCAAGAATATGTACCAGTAGATACTAAGTATATAAACTCCAATAAATTATTAAAAGTGGATATTTGTGGTTTAGGTTGCCTTCTGATAAGTAGAAAAGTTCTAGATAAAGTAAAATTTAGGTATGATGTAAATGTAAGCAAGCAATTTGATGATGTTTACTTTTGCGTTGATGCAAAAAATAATGGATATCAAATTCATGCTGATTCTAGTGTAAAGTGCCAACATTTGATTAGTCAGAGACCTTGGAGTTGGAATAAATTATTAGAATAGTTTTAATTTTTATCTTTTTTATTTATTTTTGTGGATACTAATTATAAGTACTGGAAAGACAAGTATTTGATTATTCTTTTTATAGTTTCAACATTATTTTATTTAGTACAGCATTATTACTCATTTTCATGGGACTTTATTTCGTTTGTGCTTTCTGGTAGGTATTGGTTTAATCATGGGATTTATTTTGAGGTTTGGGACCCTCCACTTACCGCTATTTTAATATCTATGTTTAGTTTATTTGGATGGAAATTAGCAGAATATTTGTTTATTATCTTTGTGTCTATTCTTTTCTTAATTTCAAGTGTAAAATTAAGTCAAGCTCTCAATATTAATTCTAAGATATTTTATCTAATGTCACTTTCACCTTATGTTTTATCTTATGGTTTAATAAATGGGTCTGAGTTACTCTCAGTTATTTTTATTGAATTTTTTATTTACTGTTTAATTAAAGATAAATCGTATAGTGGTGTGTTTTTGGGCTTGGCCTTTCTAACTAGATATAACTTTATTGTGTTTTTGCCATTACTCTTGTTGAGCTTTAAATTTAGAAAAGTATTAGCTAACCTACTAGCATTTTTTGTTATAGTCCTGCCTTGGCTAGTCTATAATTTTATTAAATATGGCAATTTTTTGACATCTATCGCTGATGCATATGCATTAAATGTTAAGTTTAGGTATTACTTTAACCCCTTTGATTTTGTGAATGTATTATATGTAATTTTATTTATGCTGCCTTTTCTCTTAATAGGTTTATTTAAATTAATCCTTAAAACCAAGAACCAAGTTGTTAATTCAAATAAACCTAATAATGTTTTATCTGAAAAACATGTAAATTTAGTAATTTTATCATTAACTGTGTTGATAATTTATCAGTATTATATAACTCCCCTCAAAGATGTTAGATATATATTCCCTTTGATGATCCCTGTGGCTTATTTTTCTGCAATTGGATTAATGCACGTTAAAAGAAAAATAGGAGTCTATAAACAAATATTGGTTGTATTTATAACATTAAATGTACTATTTATAATCCTCTTTGGATTTAAGTTTAAAAACTTGAAAGAAGACAAATATGAAATTGCATTAGATACTCTTGATAGTAATAATTTGTCCGCATGTAAATTGTATACTAATTATTGGCCTTACATTAATTATTTTGGGAAAGCGGCAGAACCGGCACCCCACAAAGGAGTAGTTGAATATGAAATCAATGAAGGTTCATTAATCCTACTTTTTGAAGATAGTGGTGAGCCTGAATATGCTAGTAATTTAACTTTTTTAAATTCTAAAAAAGTATTAATCAAGAACGATATGTTTATTTTATTAGGGAGTAATTCTTCTTGTAAGGAAGAAAGAAAAGTAGATTATACATATTTAAGTAATTTAAAAAGAACAGTAAATTTGCTGAACAATTATGAGATAAATACTAATCCTTGCTTTATCTTGTTTAGTAATTCAAATATTGGGGAAAAAATTTGTAATTTAATGAATTATGGTAATTTTAGTTTAGATAGCAATAGAAATTTGGCTTGATTTTAACTATTAAAGTAATAACAACAAAAGCTTTTTATGCTTATTGCCTATAAAACCTTGAAATGACTTTTGGGAAATTATTAAGTAAAATTTGGAGATTTCTTTGGAAAGAAGATAGTTTAGCGTCTTGGTTGGTTAACTTAGTTTTAGCGTTTATAATAGTGAAATTTGCTGTTTATCCTTTATTAGGCCTCTTGTTAGGAACTACTCACCCAATCGTAGCAGTAGTTAGTGGTAGCATGGAACACCAAGGTGACTTTAATGAATGGTGGAGGGGGCAAAGTGATTGGTATGAAAGTTATGGGTTTAGCAAGACTGAGGCAAAAAAATGGCCTGTTAAAAATGGTTTTAATAAAGGGGACATAATGGTGCTAAGAGGTGAGAAACCAAAAGACATTCTGCTGGGAGATGTTATTGTTTTTAGAGGGAACTCAAATGATCCTATAATACACAGAGTAGTTAAGAAAGATATTGATGATGGAAAGTACTACTTTCAAACAAAGGGAGATAATCCTTTAACTAATAAGGACTCTTTTGAGGCACTTGGAGAAAAGCATATTCCTGAAGAAAATGTCATTGGGACTGCTGTTTTTAGAATACCTTTGCTTGGTTGGGTCAAAATATTCTTTGTGGAGATCGTTAAAAAAGTTGGTGTTAGTAACATAAAATAGTAAACTACTTAAGTATATTAAGTATACAATTAGAAACTTTAATAATAAAAAAAGTCTAGGGGTTGGTTAAAATCCAATTTTGTCCAAAGTGCGGATCTATCTTATTGTTGGAAGAAAGTGGAAGAAGAAGCAAGTTAGTTTGTAATAATTGTAATTATAAAACTAGAGAAAAGAAGAATATAATCCTTAAAGAAAAAGTGTCCACTGAAGATAGGGAAAAAATAGAAGTTGTAGATAAAACTATAGAGACACTACCTAAGGTTAAGATAGACTGTGCAAAATGCGGGCACAAAAGGGCTTATTATTGGATGGCTCAAACAAGATCAAGCGATGAAGCAGAAACTAAATTTTATGAATGTTGTAAATGCGGTAAAAGGTGGAGGGAATATAGTTAATATGGACCCTGCTAGAGAAGTTATGATTAATTGTATAAGTCAAATGAACACCCGAGTTGCAATTTCAGGTATTGTTATTATTGCTAATGAAAACAGCTTTGTAATTGATGATGGCAGTGGCCAAGCTCATGTATTTTTTACTGCTTCTGAATTTAAGCAAGGTTTATATTTGAGGGTTATTGGATTAGTAACTGATCTTGAAAATTTTGTAAAAATACAAGCAGATATAGTTCAGGATTTATCTAGTGTAGATAAACTATTGCACAGAAGATTAAAACAGATTTTAGGATAAAGGTAAATAATTAGTTTTAAAAATTTACCCTATATTTTGATTATATGATAAAATTTATTAGCGAGGTTAATCAAAAAAAATTATGAAGTTAACACTTACAGAACCTAGGTTACTTAAGGAACCCATAAACACAATATCGGAATTAGTTAATGATGTAAAGTTAAGCATTGATAAAGATAAATTAGAATTGATAGCTATAGACCCATCTAATGTTGCTATGGTTGTTTTTAGATTATTAAGTAGTGCTTTTGTAGAATATCAAGTTACTGGAAAAGTAGATATATCTATCAGCTTGGATGGCTTAAAACAGGTTTTAAAGAGAGCAAAGCCTTCAGACACCCTAATTATACAGTTAGATGAAGATAAAAGAAGGTTAAAACTACAGTTGAATGGAGAGACTTCTAGAACATTTAATGTTTCTTTATTAGATTTAGAACAAAAAGAACAGAAAATTCCAGATTTAAAATTTAATGCAAGAATTGAAATGAATTCAGTTACCTTTGATGAGGCTATTCAAGATATGGACATTATATCTGATAGTGTGAGTCTAACAGTTGATGAAAAAAAATTCTCTATATCCTCTGAAGGAAATATAAGTGATGGCTTTGTAGAAATCACAGATGATGGAGGGGCATTAATTTCTATGGATAAAAAAGAACCTTTTAAAGCGAGATACTCTATTGAGTACCTTAAAAAAATTATAAAAGGAAGTAGATTAGCTGATAAAGTGATTATACAATTTGATAAGGATTACCCATTAAAAGTAGATTATATACTTAAGGATAAACTTCAACTTAGTACTATACTGGCTCCAAGAGTAGAAAATTACTAATAAATTAACTCCAAAAGTTTTAAATATGTAGAATTCGTTTTAATTTCAAAAGAGGATGCTATGAAAAAGGAATTTTTTCTGTTAACATTGGTATTTGCGTTACTTTTTGTCGTTAGTTGTAGTTCGCTAAATATCAATAATAAACCACAAAAATCAGATGATTCGATGAATCTTGATGTAGCTGAACCTTCAGCTCAACCAGAGTCTATAGTAATCCAAGAGCCTAATAAGAATAATTGTGTGTCTTCAGCAGAAAAATGTGATGGTAAAGACAATGATTGTAATGGAAAAATAGATGACGGGTTTAATATGTGTATACTTGGTGAATTATGTGCCGGTGGAAGATGTGTTAGGTGCCCACTTGGTAAACCACTAGCAGAAAAATGTGATGGTAAAGACAATGATTGTGATGGATTAATAGACGAAGAAGTTAGAGATATGTGCGGTAATTGCATTAACTCTAATAATCCAAAACCATTAAATTTTGAGCTTTGTGATGGTAAAGACAATGATTGTGATGGATTAATAGACGAAGATGAAGGTAATTCATGTGATATTTTTGTTTGTACCACTGCTGCAAAGTTCGATAGATGCGATATTAATACTAAGTATAAATGCATTGATAAACAGTGTAGATCAACTAAGATTTGTGATGATAAAACTGCTTGCTATTGGGATTGGGTTAATGAAGAAGATGAGTTTGGGGCCCAAGAAGTAAGAGATATTAGATTATGGGCAGGTCCTTCATATAATGATAAAAGGAGCTATGTTTGTGGATACTTTGATACTACAATAAAGACAATTTACAGTTCGTGTGAAGGTGAAGGATGCACAGCAAGAATTTGTAAGAGTGGTTTAAACTGCGCCTATAATTGCTATGTTAAATTAGATGATAGTTTATTACGATTAAGGAAGTGTTTACAATATCATGATATAAATAGATTATGTAGTTAGGCTTCTATTTATATTAAAAATTGCAAAGAGAATTTTTAACTGTTTTAGTTAAGCATGGTAATATCCAAAATCTATTTGTAATAGAAATGTTTATAAAGTATTTTTGGCCTTTTGTTGGATATGAAAGAAAGAGGACAGGTGACTATTTTTATAATTCTTGGTATTATAATTGTTATCATAATAGGATTAGTATATTTTTTGAGAATTAGGGGTGAAGAGGAAAATGCTATAGATGAAAGTGATGAAAGGTTTGTCAGCTCTCAAATAGAACCTATAAAAACTTTGGTTAGTGAGTGTGTTAAAGCAGAGTCTTTGAAAGGGCTAAGATTGATAGGGAAACAAGGAGGGTATTATAAGCCTATAAAATATGAAGTTGTTGGAGATTATAACATTGCTTATGGTTGTTATATTCGTAATGGGGAAAGAATTAACAATTTACCTCTCTTAGAAGATGTTAGTAAGGAATTTGATGATTATATGGCTAGTGATGCAACTAAAGAAGGGATAGATAAATGCATTAATAATTTCAAGTTCTTTGAAGATAAGGGTTTAGATATTAATGCAGGTTCTATTTTAATAAAGAGCAATATTCAGTTTAATAAAGTAGGTACAACTATTCAGTATCCAATAACAATTTCAAAAGGGCCATATAGTTCTAATGTAGATCAGATGTCAATTGACACATCTATAGGATTAGGTAAATTACATAAGGTTGCGAGTGATATTATTAATGATGAATGCACTGGAATAAATTTTGATATTGATAATTATATTAAGAATAATGAACCTTTATCAACAATAGGGATGCAGTACTATAATGGGAAAACTTTTGTTTACCTTTCAAGTATAACTGAGGGAGGGGAGGAACCTTTAGATTTTCATTTTGTGTTAGAAAATGCTTAATAAAAAATTTAAATGGCTTTTATTTATTGTATTTGTCTTAGTAGTTATTTTAAATAAATCCTCTTTTGTAAAAGCTGAAAACATTAATTGCTGCCAATGGACAAATAACAACAAATTTTGCGTAGAAAGTACGGATATAGAGTTTAAAGATTATGGTGGATGTAAGGCGGGCTATAAGTCTAGTTACACTTCTTGTTCTAGCAATAATGTGCCACAATGTAAACTAGGAACTTGTGTTCCAAGTAATACCGGAGAGTGTTTAGCTAATAAGTTTAAAGTTGAGTGTACACAAAATAATAAAGGTAAATGGTTTGATCAAGAGATCAGAAGTGTTCCTGAGTGTCAAGTAGGCTGTTGTAATGTTGGAGGTAGTGTCTGTTCTTTACAAGAAAAGAAAGTTTGTGTTCAAGATTTAGCTAATGGAGATGCGGGATCTTTTAATCCAAGTATTACAAACTCATTGGAATGTGATAACAGTTGTAGAGGTGCTGATGTCGGGACTTGTAAAACTGAAAGTGGCTGTAGGTATACTACTAGGGGTTTATGTACGGGAGAGTTTTTTTCAAATAAATATGCTAGGGAAGTCATTGGTTGTTTTGTAAAGTCGCATAATTATAAGGCATGTGGTAATGGGATTAGTGATAATGACAAATATAATGTTTACTGGTTTGATAGCAATGATAATAGGGAAGAGATTGTTGAAGAATGCAGTTATCCTGATGAGAAATGTAGTGATGTAGATGGCCTAAGGGGAGAAGATGCAAAGTGTGTTTCAACAAAATGTGTTCAAGCTTGTCCTGATTGTTACCCAAGCGAATTAAAATCAGGGGAAAGTGTTTGTTTAAACGTGCTTGGAGGACATTTTGATAATAATAAAAGAAGTAAAGGACTAAGTAATTATATTTTACATTGTGAGTATGGTGTTGTAGACACGGATAATATTGATAAGAATAGAGATAGTAGGTGCATTGAAGGTGTTGGTGTTGATGGTTTCTTCAATGCTGATTGGAGGTCTAATAATTGGCAGGAATGTAGTAAATGTGGAGAAGGAAACGGAGCTATACCAGCATCTGATTACTTAGGATTTGCACCTATTTTTGGTCAACTTTTAATAGGCACTGTTGGGAAAGCATGTAGTGAGGGCGGAGCATGGAGGTTTGACAAATGTGAAGATTTTGGAAATGGCGATTGTGGGAGTATATTTAATGATAATGCTTATGATGATGATTTTATTTGGCCTCCATTAGGAAGTTGTAATCCTCAATATCCTCCTGGCGATGGAAGTAGAAGTTATGGAGATCCTGTAAACAGATGTAAACAATGTGGGCAAGGAGGAGATAGTGCAACTAATCAATGCACAAGAGAAGAATGTAATACTATGGGAGATTGTATTTTTGAGCCAACTATTTCTGGTGGTTTAGGGAATACTGCTGGCTTAGCACTTGGAACTTGTGCTAGTGCTGCAGTTACAGCTTATTTATTACAATTTATTCCATTTATTGGACAGGGTGCTACTATTGGGGCTGTTGCTGCGTGTAGAGGTCCAGGACCTGATTTGTTATACTGGGGTTTAGTTGGAAGTGTTTATTCTATTGGAGCTGCAGAAGCTTCTGAAATTTCTGAATATCAAGTAAGCCAAGATGTTATTAAAGACGGAAAGGTAAGATTAGGACCTGCTTTGGCTCTATCAAAAGGTCTTGTTAAAAACCTAACCTCATCAGGAGATTTAAATATTAGTAAATTGGGACATTTGAACAGGAAAGAGAATGGAAGGGCTGCAGAATATGCGGCTTATTCGGCTATATCAAGCTTCTTTGTACCTTTTGGAGCTGCGGGGATAATTGGATTATCTAAAACATTTACAGTTGAACAGGGATTTAAGGCTTTCAGCAGTGCTTATGGCGCTTTACCAAATACTGGGCAACTTACAGAAATAGCTTTAACTAGAGATGTAACTACGAATGAATTGAAAACATGGGCATCAGCCTCACTTACTAAAGTTTTAACAGTAGCAGGGATTGCCTCTCAAGTTTATACTACTGCTAAATCTTTTGATACAGGTGTTTGTTTACCTGAAAGCGAAAAAGGTTATACAGATAATTCTAGATGTGGGTTATGCGGTGCTGCAGAAGGTCAATGGTATTGTACTGAGGAAAGATGTAATGTTTTAGGTGGAAAATTAGCAGATGATCCAAGAAGTGGGCATTGCAAATGGCTTATGTTAAACAAGACAGGAACTAATGATGGATTATGTATATCAAAGGAACCTGATGATTTAACTATTCCTATAATTACAAAGGTTAACGTTCAATTATTTGATAATATTGGAAATAAGATTAATGAGTTTAGTGCTAATGGAAAACAATTAGATGTTCCTAGCTTACTTCCATGGAGTGTTCAAAGAATTAAGATTACTATTGGGACTAATGAAAGATCAGATTGTAGGTATACTAATGATATTGGGATTAGTTATGATGGTGCATCTAGTTTTGAAGATTTAGCATATCCATTAAGCCATAGTACTGATGTTAATATAACAGAAACTGTAAAAGTTGGAGGTATAAATTATTACTTTAAATGTTTAGATGTTAATGGTAATAAGATTAATAGTGCTGATGATAGTAATTACTTAAAAATCAAATTTGACAAGAGACCTGATACTAGTGCGCCTATTCCAGTAAGTTTAGATCCTAGAAATGTGTTCTTACCAGAAAAAGTCAGAGATATTAAAGTAAGTTTGTTAATGTACGATGAAAATGATGTTGATTCATGTAAGTTTTCCAAAGATAAAGTTAACTTTGACGAGATGGAAAGCACCTTCACGAGATCCCCTACTAAGACAACATGTGTGGATACTACCTCAAACGATTGTAGAGAGTTTACGACCAATTATAATTTAGTAGGTGGGCAAAACATTACAGTAGAAGGTTATAGTCAAAACTTAACTGTTTATCCGATAATTATTAAATGTAAGGATACAAAAGGAAATTTAATGTTAGAACCATATAATACTAGTATCTTTGTAATTCCAACTTTTACAATTAATATCACTAAACCTATGGAAAATGAAAAGGTGTGGGATCGAACTCCTTTGATTAATGTGACTACCGGGGCAATAGCTTTTTGTAACTACAGCATTGGAAATGAGATATTTAGCTTTAGTGACTCAAATACAGAGCATGTAATAGAACATACTAAGAATTTAGCTGCAGGAGTTCATCAATTAAGAGTAAGTTGTTATGATTATCCTGCTAATAATGAAGCAGTTGCCTTAAGAAATTTTGAAGTATCTTACGATGATAAAAAACCAAAATTGACTTCTATATTTAAAAATGAAAGAAAAATTTGTATTAACATTGATGAGTCTGCTGAATGTAGATATGGTTTTGAAGATGCATTTCCAGAAGCATGGGATGATGGAAATCCAATGGTTGGAGAAGAGAAAGAGAAGTGTGCATCGTTAAAAGAAGGAGAAATTTATTATGTTATGTGTATGGATTCGTGGGTTAATAATGCTACGTTTAATTTGTATCCCTAATAAATAGAAAGATTTATTTATTTAGTAATCTAATTTTTATTTATGAATAAAAGAGGGCAGATTGCTGGGCAACCATTTATCTATATTTTCATTATATTTGTAGCGGTCTTAGTAATTGTTTTTGGGATTAAGATTGTTATTGACCTTATTGGTTTCTCAGAATATGTTGAAACTAGTATACTTGTAGATAAAATTCAAAGTGAAGTAGATTCATGTTTTGACTTAGACTTAGGAAGTACGTGCTTCTTTGATAAGTCGGTTGTTAACAATAATATTAAAGAATTATGTTTCATAAATATAGATGAAGAAGTTAACTTAAATATTATTGATGATGAAGTTACAAAAGTAATGATAAATAACTCAATTTATTACAATGAAGGTTATAATTTATTCTTAGTTCCAAATAGGGGGAAGAAGTTGGAAGAAAGAAGATACAAAATTGAAAATATAAAAATGGATGAAAATCCACTATGTGAGGACCTAAATGACGGAAAAGTCAACATTGTACTATCTAATGAGGGAAATCTAGTAAAATTGAGAAGAGTATGAATAAAGCTCAGATGCAAATTCACTGGATTTTTGTTATCGCAGCAGGTAGCATAATTTTATTATTCTTTTTTGGTTTTGGTTTGAAGTATAAAGATTTAGAAACTACAAAGCTTAATGTGGAAATTGCCAAACATATTGGGTCAAGTGTTTCAGGTTTAAAGACAGGCGAGCAATTTAAAACTGTTAAACTTAATGAAAAAACAAAAATAGATTTTAGTTGTGATGAATTTAAAATAAATAATGATTTTAAATATGATTGGAGTGAAAATATTGTTTTTAGTCCTGATGCAATTAATTCAGATAAGTTTGTTGTGTGGACTAAAAAAGTTCAACTTCCATACAGTATTGATAATATTGTTATTATTTCTGATTTGAGTCAGAAAATTTATCTAATTGAAAGTGAGTTTAGTAGATCAATTAAGAGTTTGATACCGGATGACTTTACTAATGTCCAACTAATACAATTTGATGATTTGCAAGACCTAAATTTTAAAGATTCTCACAATGTTAAGATTGTTTCATTTTCAGAGTCTAACAGCCTAAATAATTATAAAAATAAAGATAAGATGGTCTATATTGATCCAGAAGATTACGGTAGAGTTCACTATACCAATGAAGACTACAATTTTCTTGGTAAATCAATGATTTTTGCAGCTATTTTTTCCAGCAATAATAGTTATTCTTGCTCTTATAATAAATTAATTAAAAAAATAGTTCTTATTACTGATGTATATTATTACAAAGCTAGGTATTTGCAAGACTGCTGTAGCAATTTTAGATGTAGCTATGCAAATGTTGCGGATGTATTAAGTAGATTTTCTAACTCAGTTAAAAATACAGATATTAATAATGTTAATATGGTCAAAAATGAACTAATAAGTAATAATGAAGATCTTTATAGGAAAGATTGCAAGGTGGTATTTTAATGAGGCGGGGTGAGCTCCAGATTTATGAGTCTGTACTTGTTATATTTTTCTTTATCTTAATGTTTTTATTAGGATTTATATTTTTTAATAAGTACACCGTTGACAATGTAAAAGAACAAGCTCTTAAGTATGAGGAACTAAAATTTCAAGAGTTAATTGCAATAATTCCTTCAATGTATGAGTTTAGGTGTAGTTTTTCTTTTAGCGATTATGAATGTATTGATTTAAGTAAGGTGTGGGCATTTAATAGAATAAGTAAAGATTATTTCAATATATTTGGTTACAAAAAAATTTCAATAAAGGATGTTTATCCTGGTGACGAAGAGGAAATTTTAGTATATGAAAAAGTTCCAAGAAAATATAAAACTAGAAGGATAATATCAAGTCCAATTTCTATTTATAATACTATGGAAGATACATATCATGTTGGGGTGCTTAGAATAGAATGGTACTATTAATAAGAAAAAATGGACAATCTGAAATGGTTGGATTAGTAATAATAGTTTTGATTTTGATTGTAGTGGGGTTATTATTCCTTAGATTTAGTCTAGATTCAAAAGATAATCTTTCTGATAAGAGTGTGTTAAGTGTGAAAGCAAATAATCTAATTAATGCGATTAGGTTGACGAGCATTTGTAATAGGCAGATGTACGATGCTATTATTGCTTGTTGTAATGGGTTAGAGTTTTGTAGTAGGGATGCATGTCAATTGGCGAATGAAGAGATAAATAAGATTATAAACAAAAGTTTAGAAGAGTATGTTTACTTTGAAGCAGAAAATCAAAATAATTTATGTTTTAGTATTAATAGTGAATGCCAAGGTATAAGTTCGACTTCAAATTTTATAAGAAATAATGAAGGGGAGGCTCAAATCAACTTGAAAATCTGTCGATAAATCTAGTACTTTTGTTGAGTTATAGTGGTGAATTTAAAATTTGGATAATTTTGGGTGTTTTGTGGAGATAAGGCTTGTGGGGCTTGTTTATTCAAGAATTTAGTGCGTTTTATATTCTAGAGTAGATAAATCTTTATAAATAATTCGGGAGTTAGGCATTATACACTATTTATTCAGTGTTAAAAAGAGAAAAACTGATTATGAAACAAAAAATATCTCATGGAGGTGCATTTTAAAATGCAAGAAACTTTTGCTATTAGAGCCAAGAGAGCTGTACAAAAAGTAGCAGCTATTGGTACAGGTTTAGGATTTGTAGGCGCTACATTGATGAGTGCTGTTGCATTAGATTATTCATTAGGTGATTATCCAATGCCATTTGTCAAAGCTAAGCAATTTAGCAACGTAGCAGCTATTGTTGGAGATCAATCTGCTCCAGATGATAACACAGCTTTATTAGATGTACTTTCTGGATTAAAACAAGCTACTGCAATAACTAAAGCAGGCGGAGCTAAGAAAGTAGAAGGTGGATCATCTAAAACTGAAGATATCCAAATAGGTAAGTCATTGAATAATTCTGCAGATGGTTTTGGAACTTCTGTAGATGATGATGATGTTGATGGATTCCAGGACACTACTGTTAGAATAGATATAGACGATGCATCTGATGACTATTCAGTATCAGATAGTATTAGATTTGGTAATGCTTGTGCTACTCAAGCAAATAATTCACTAATTGCGAATTCTCAAATTGAGGCACCAATATTACAAACTGGTTTAACTTTTGATAGAGATGAAGACTGGCAAGAGAAAATTTTTATAACAGTTCCAAAGCAAGGTATTTGTTATAAGTATACTTTTGACACTTCTTTAGTAAGTGGAAATTTAATTACTAAGGCAAAAAGTACAGACCCAATTACGATAAACTTCCTTGGGCAGGAATTAGAGATTCAAAATGCAACCAATACACAACTTGTTGTGAATAGTGGTGAAAGATTTGATATGAAAGCCGGAGATGAAGTACAAGTTGAAGGAAAAACTGTAAAGTTAGAATCTGCTACAAGCTCAAATAAGGTAAGAGTTTGTGTCGATACGACTTGTGAAGTTGTAAGGGAAGATGATGAACAAATAATAAATGGACTTGAAGTAAGAGCAGAAGATGTTAGTGATGATCAAGGAATTGAATTTGATGCAGCAACATTATTTATTGGATTAAATGCTCGAGAGACTTTCAAAGACGGAGAAGAATATATAGGAGAAGATGAGGATAATCCAGTTTGGGTATGGATGTTGGCTAACTTAAATGCTGCTCAACCAACAATTGGATTAAGATTTGATTTGTCTTTAGACAGTCCAGATGAAAGTGATAACCCTGCATATGAACATCCATTATATGAAGGAGAAAGTTTGTGTTTACCAAGAGATTATGCATGTGTTACTTTTGATAGTATGGTAATAGATGACTATTTAAAGTACACTATTAATACTGGTGTAACTGAAAGTTTATTTATGAACCAAACACAAGCTGATTCAAATACTGGTTCAGTTTCAAAGAGAGTACTTGAATTGAATGCAGCAGGAGATGATGATGTAGGGTTCCAAATAGGTACCTTAGCACAAATTGCAACTTCAGAACAAAGTGTAGAAACAGATACTATATTCCTTGCAGTATTTAATTCTACTGATGGTATTGAGGGTGCAACTGCAGATGATAATGCAACCTTAGGATTATTTAGAGAAGAAAGAGATGGTAGTGATGCTATATTCTTTGCAAACATTAGTGCGTCATTAACAGGGAATAATACCGGTGGTGTTAATAGTAGGTATTTCTTCTTAGATTATAAGGATAGTTTAGTACCTGTTTTGATAAACTGGACTTATGATGCACCAAATGTCCCAGTAGGTCAAATAATTATAGATTTAACTACAGACTGGGCTTTTACTGGTAATGACCCTGTGCATGGTCCAAATAATGGTAATATCAGTATATGGTTCTCAACAAAGAATCTTGCAGACCCAAATTCAATTGACTTTTTAGGTGTTGCAGATGGAACTGAAGATACGTATTTATTCTATGGGACTAATGATATTAGCTCCTTTAGTGAGAATACGAGAACACCAACTGGAGTTGAGATTAAGGATCCAGATGCATCCAGAAGTTCCGATAGTTTAGAATTTTGGTTACCAGCAGATATTAGTGATTACAAAGCAAATATTGTAGTAACTACTGGTGGGAGAGTTGTAGGTGGGGAAGACGGAGATGTTGTGACTGATGAAGCTCCACAAATACAAACAGCTGGAGATGTAACTGATTTAACTCAGTTTAATGCAATACTTGGTGGTGGACCATGTGTAAACAGCCATGTTGCTAGACTTAAAGGATTAAGTCCAGGATCATGTGGTGCAGCTTCAGGATTCACACCAAATGAGGCTATAGTTGAGTTAATTGGTAATGGAGACAATGTAGCCTTAGTTGTAGCTGGATGGGAAGCAGATGATACCAAGAGAGCTGGAGTAGTTCTAAAGAACTATGATGACACAAAAGTAATGGAAGCATTTAAAGGAAAGACAGCTGTAACTGTAAGTGGTACATCAATGGATATATCATCCATAGAATTGAGCTAAAACCTCTTTCTTTTTTATTTATTTAATTTTCTATTCAAAAGCTTTTTAAACATATTTTAAATTCTACAATTATGAAATTTAGAAACCCAAAAGATAGTGATAAAAAAAGTAAAAAAACAATATACTTCGTTATCGTTATAGTTTTCCTGATGGTTAGTAGTGTTGTAGGTTTTGTGATATTTAGTGGAGCAGGAAATGATGACAACCAAACTACTGCTGATTTTGAATATAATGGGTATGGATTTACTAAACTTAATTCCGGATGGTTAACAAAGATTAATCAAGCAGATGTTTATTTTGATTATTTGCCTACTGAAGTAAGTGAAATTAATTATAATAAAGAGGAAAAATTGTCAATAAGTAGCAGAGTTTATTTAGCTTATGACCCTACTGAAAGAGATTCAAATATGGACTTTATTCTAGGAAAAATAGATCAAAATCTGAGAATTTTAGGATATACGACAAATTTGGCTTGTATAAATGAACAAAATTGTCCAGATATCCCAATTGTTGATTGTAATAATAACCAAAATGTATTGCTGATTAAAATAGGGAGTGGTAGCAAGATATACAAGCAAGAAGGCTGCTTGGTCATAGAAGGGAAGGATATAATTGAAGTAAGTAAAAGTAGCGATAAATTCATATATTCTATAACGGGCGTGATGTAAATGGAAGAAACTGTAATTAAGAAAACTGGAAAAAATTACTTTATTAAAATAATTGTTGTATCTGTTGTTATATTCTTTGTTGTATTTGGTTCCTTAAGAATATATAGACTTCTGAAGACTGAAGGTAGTACTTATACTTACGAAGGGGCTACTGGTCAATTTTCCTTTGATATTGTTGAGAATAACGGGTTAAAACAGCATGTTGTTCGTGTTTATGTATTTGAAGATGATGGAAAAGAACATGAAAAAGTAATCCCTCTTAGGTATGGGCCTAAAGAAATGAATGAAATTACAGTTGAAAAAGACATAGATAATTTAGTTTTATTAGACTTAAGTAAAGAAGATACTTTAAAAGACCAAATTTATATAACTCAAGATCCAAAGCTTGTTGAAGAAAGTCAAAGAGATTCTATTGTAGCATCTCTTGAAATAATGAAAGTTGTTGGAGATTATAGCTTTGGAGTTTATAAAATCCCAATACAAATGGCATATACTTCAAAAGGTTCAACAAATTTACCTATTATAACATGTAAAGATACTGATAATGGTAAAGGAGTTATTTTACTAAAGTATGGGGGTGCTAATAGAATCTACTCTGAAGAAGGGTGTGTTATTTTAGAAGCAACAACAAGTGAAGATATAATTAAAGTTGCAGATAGGCTTGTACTAGATTTATTAGGTGTATTTTAATATATGGTTAAAGTTTTGGTTGGTTGCCCAACATCTGAGACTCATAAATACTGCTTTAAAGAATATTTAGAGGCTGTTAATAATATTACCTTTAAAGACAAAAAAATATTACTAGTAGATAATTCTAAAACTATTGATTATTTTGATTTCATTAAGAATAGTGGAATAGATGTAATTAAAACCCATTATACTGTATCTGCTAGAGATAGGATAGTAAGATCAAGAAATATATTAAGAGAGTTTGTTTTAAAAGAAGAATATGATTATTTTTTAAGCTTGGAACAAGATGTTATACCTCCAAAAGAGGTAATTGAAAGGCTACTGGGGCATAAGAAAGATATTATTTCAGGGGTATATTTTTCTAGGATAAAGAGTTTAACAGATAAAAAAGTTAAAGTACTCCCTTTGCTTTGGACGTGGAAAGATGGAAGTAATAATCCATATTCAATGGCAGATGTTGATTTAGACTTAGTTATGAATAACAATGTTATTAAAATAAAATACTGTGGCCTAGGATGTCTTCTTATTAGTAGGAAAGTTCTAGAGAAAGTAAAATTTAGGTATGATGATAAATATCCTACTTTTGATGATCTTCATTTTTGCCAAGACGCTAGAAATAATGGTTTTGAAATATTTGTTGATACAGGCGTTAAATGTAAACATCTGATTATTAAAAGACCTTGGTATTGGGATGGTAATAAAGAGATACAAACATTTAAAAAATAGAATTAATACAATTTCAATTAAGCCGGGATGGCCCAACCTGGTACGGCGCAGGTCTTGAATGTTTCAAAGTTAACCTGTTTCCTAACGGATATCTGGGTTCAAATCCCAGTCCCGGCGTATTACTATCTAATTGTTCAGCATATTTGATTAATTATGTTGATAGATTTTGCATTTATTTTCATTTTGCTTAATAATGTTTATATAACACAAGAATTCTTATAAAGTAATTTTAGCATAAAAAGCTAAAATGGAAAGTATTGATAGATATGTTAAGGTTTTGAGTGGCATACTTGCAACTTGCGAAAGTTATAAAGATGCATTGAAAGAAAATACTGAGTTAAGATATAAAGGCGAGGATATGGAAATTCTAGGGGTTTTCATGGATCAAGATATGACTGCCTCGATATATATCTTATACAGGGATGGTCAGTTTAGGTATGTGTTTGGAGGTAGTTGGTTTGGTTTTTCTAATGCACCTAAACAGCCTTCTTTGGAAGATGTAGCAAAAGAGGTACAACATATTGGAGCACCTACTGAGGATCTTGTAAGAAATTTTAAGAGATCATTGGTAAAGCCTTTGGGAACCTATCTAGCAGAGCAAGAACTGCACAATTTAGAAACTGCCTTGCTAAGTGTTTAGACTCAATAGAATTTTGTTTGATAGTTCAAGCTTGAATTAATTAAAATAAAAAAGAATTAAAGAAAAAGATTTACTTCTTAGGAGCTTTCTTTTTCTTTGTTATGTAGAACCAGACTCCTACAAGTACTGCGGCAATTATTACTATCCAAAGTACAACCATACCCGCACTTGAAGGCTTTCCAGCTTCTTCACCAGGAGTTGTTCCTTCTCCAGCTTCTTCACCAGGAGTTGTTCCTTCTCCAGCTTCTTCACCAGTTCCAGGCGTTGATTTAGAAGATGCTACACCTATTGCGAATACTGAAAATCCAGGTATAGCAGCACTATACTTGTAATCTTTAGTTGTGCTAATCGATAATTTTGTAGCTTTGTACTCTTCCCATTTTCCATTATTAAATCTGTATAAAGAAACGTCACCTGAATCAATGGAATTAGTTGTTAACCATGACTTATCCACTGCAAATTCCATAGTTGCTTTCTTAATTTTATCAGAGGGAATATTTGTTGTTGTAATGGTAATATACCTAGCTACTTTTGAAACTGGAGTAGTTGATACTTCAGATGGTTTTGAAGATGATGTTGTTACTTCAACTTTAGCATTGGTTACAGCTGCACTTAATTCAAACATTAATTTTTGAATTCCAGCTCCTGCTCCAAAGTTTTGTATAGACTTTAGTGTATCTGCGTTTATTGAAGCATATTCTACTACCTTTTCAGTAGTTGAAGGCGTTCCAGGAGCTCCTGCCCCTCCACCACTAGATCCACCACTAGATCCTCCTCCACTACCACCTGCTGATTGAACAACAAATTTCCTTGTTGTCGATGAGCTACCACCAACATCTTGGATGTTACATCTAGCTGTAAATTCTCCATTAGGCTCTCCATCTCCAGCAGTGTTGAAGTTTAGTACTTGAACTGAATTAGCTGCATCTCTTGCATTTGTTTGTTGACCTGAGTCTCCTTCTGATCCTGGTCTATCAACGGTTACATTAAATGAATGTGCAGGTAACTTATCTGAGCTTTCATCTTGACATTCTACCTTTACTGTGACTCCTCTAGTTACTGCGTCACTATCATCTAAGACTGTTCCGCCTTCAGATATTGTTATCTTTGCTATTGGTCTAATACCATCAACTGTTAAATTAAATCCGCGTGAGTTGTTTATTGCATATTGGCTTTGTAATCTTAATTCAAGATTATTCGTTCCTCCAAGTCCAGCTACTGAATCATTTGCCCAGACACCAAAACTAATGTTTGTCCCATGTGGTAGTGCAGGAATTGTTCCATTCCATACTGATGGGCCTGTTCCACTACTTTGACTTATGTAGTTAGCCCTTGATATTCCTTCTCCACCAGAACCTATACCAAATAATTGCGATACATTAGTTGAATGAACTGCTGGGTCAACCCTACTATTTCTTTGTGTAAGATTGACTGGTCTATTGGTTATATTATAAACTATCAAAACTTGACCGGATGAATCTTCTACAGTTCCTCTAACTGTTAGTGTTACATTTGTTAAGTAATCAGTTCCATTTAATCCTGGGAATCCAGATCCTGTTAAAGTTCTGAGGCCATCAGTGATATTAATATTAGTTGCTGTTAAATTTGGTTTTAATCTATCTATTGTAATATTGGAAGGTATGCTTGAAAAGTTAACCATTTGTAATGAATGGTTTGTTATGTTAACTGTGAAGCTATAATTTCCTTCTGATAACCTTGCTGTACTAGAATTAGCAAAACTAATAGTTGTATTCCATATGGATTGATTGAAAGATATATTATATGTCGTTATAAGGAGAACTGAACCAGATGTGTTCGAAAGCCACCATGTAGCATTTGTAGCCCCAGTATGATTGGATGCTACCAAGGGAGTGTCCCAACCTGCAACGGTAAACAAACTTACATTAAAAAAGAAACTATCATTACCTTGAATTACCGTATCGTTTGCTGGCCTGAAAGTTCCTGGTGTCTCAAGGAAGTTTTTCCCTTGGACTAATATAAAACTTAATAGAAATAGACCTATTATAATAAATACTGCTAAAACATTTCTCCTCATTTTTTCACCCCTCTATTTTTGGTTGAGATAAATATCATTAATTAGAAATAAATTGTAGGTATATATAAACTTTTCTATTCTTTTTTTAATAATATTTGTTAAAGATTAAATAGTTTTAGTTAATTTTCTTTCCCGTAAGTATATTCTTATAAAAACAATTAATAAAGATAAAATTAAAGGGCCCATAACAATACCTGCTATGCCAAAAGTACCAATACCCCCAATTAAACCAAGCAAGATTATAACTTGATGAACTCTTGCTTTCTTACTAATAATGCTTGCTTTAATTATATTATCTATTGAACTAATAAATAAGCTACCATATATAAAAAGTAGAATGCCTTTAGTTGTTTGATCTGTTAATAAAAAGAAAATTGATGTAGGCATCCAAACAAAAACAGGTCCAACAAATGGAAATAAGGCCAAAATTGTCATTACAAGGCCCCAAATTAAATAATTGTCAATACCAAAAATGTAAAACCCTATAGCCCCAACAATTCCTTGACATACAGCAGCTACTAAAGTCCCATAGATTACTGCTTTTGTAACTTTTTCTGATTCAGCAAACAATTCATCTTTATAGACTTTTTTAATAGGTAGATTTTCTTTAAAGGAATTAAGGAGTCTTTCGCCATCTCGAAATAAATAGAATAGTATAAAGATAATAATAAAGACTTCTAAAAGTCTAAATGGAATTGATTTTATAAATTCAGTTATAATCTTAGTAAATCCTTTTGTTAAGTCATCAGATATTGTTTCTGTTATTATTTCTAGATTAATAATTGTAGGAAGGTTTAAAGATTCCTCAATATCATCTACGTAACCAAGAAGTGAAGCATCAATTACTTTAATTTCAACTGAAAAAGTTCTAAACTGTTGGAGTATTAATTGTATGAACAAGGTACTAGGAATAATAACAATCAATAAAATAAGAATAATCATCAAAAAAGAAGAAACACTATTTTTAGGTATAAATTTCCTAATAATTTTGTATATTGGAAAAAAAATGTAAGCAAGAATTACAGAAATAAAAATTGCATTGATAAAAGGTCTAAGCATGAAAAAGGATATTAGTATTATTAATACGAATAATGCGATGAAGAAATATTTGGCTACTTTTTTTAAAGTTACATGGTCCATTAATAACTATTTAGTAAGTTCTTTTATAAAGGTTGTTTTTAATCTAAGAATAATGAAAATTTCTTATAGAAACCTTTAAAAGACATAATTAACATTTAATAAATATGGAAAAGAAAATTTTAGGTTTAATAGAACCTGTAGAGATAGCAGGGGAAAAAATATTAGCTAAAATTGACAGTGGCGCTGGTAAGAGTTCCATAAGTTTAGAGCTAGCAAGCAAATTAAGACTAGGCCCTATTGTTAAAACAGTAAGGATTATTAGTAGTCATGGTAAAACCACTAGGCCAGTAATTAAAGTAAGTATTAAACTGGGTGGAAAGAGATTTAAAGCATTGTTTAACCTAACTGACAGAAAAAAATTAAAGTATCATGTATTAATAGGTCAAAATATTTTAATGAGAGGTTTTCTAATAGATCCAAATAAATATGAAGATAGGGATAATAAGCCTGTATAGCGATAGCAGTAAAATGATTGGTGATGAATGTAGAGATTACTTTGACAAAATAGAGATGATTAATATTAAAGATGTAAGTGTTGAAAGCAGCACTAAAAATTTAGAAACACTTTACAATGGAAAAAAATTAGAAAGCTTTGATTGTTTATATTGTAGGGGTTCTTATAAAAATGCTTTACTTTTAAGGGCTATTAGTGAAAGTTATTATGACACTTCTTATACACCAATAAAACCAGGTGCATTTATTATAGGGCATGACAAGTTTTTGACTATATTAGAATTACAAAAACATGGGATTGATATACCTAAAACTTATGTGGCAAGCACTATTTCTAGCGCCAAAAAAATTCTTGAAAGTGTAAATTATCCTGTAATTGTAAAAATACCTAGTGGGACACATGGAAAAGGAGTTATGGTTGCGGATACATTTGCTGCTGCCTCATCAGTCTTAGATACATTAGAGGTTTTTAAACAACCTTATATCATTCAAGATTATATTGAAACTGGAGCAACTGACATTAGAGCTATTGTTTTAGGTGATAAAGTTGTTGCTGCAATGAAGAGAAAAGCTGGGAATGGGGAGTTAAGAGCAAATATTCATATGGGTGGAACTGGTGAACCTATAACTTTAGATTATGCAACTGAAAGATTAGCTGTTAAAGCGGCTAATGCTGTGGGGGCGGAGATTTGTGCTGTTGATATTCTAGAAAGTAGAAAGCCAAAAGTCATTGAAGTTAATTTAAGTCCAGGTTTAAAGGGGATAACTGCAGTAACTAAAAAAAATGTGGCTGGAAAAATTGCCAAATTT
>Ga0209542_10006764_pt1 | contig 22196 bp, 21 predicted proteins | sample RifCSPhighO2_01_FD_184028 | JGI IMG/M metagenome (GOLD analysis project Ga0209542, IMG submission 184028) | Soil microbial communities from Rifle, Colorado - Rifle CSP2_plank highO2_0.1 (SPAdes) (version 2) | ecosystem: Environmental > Terrestrial > Deep subsurface > Rock core/Sediment ... | reverse complement strand
CTCTTTCTTCAAAAAACACGCTCACATCGATTTTATTTTCCACCGCTCCGGTGGCCGTCCGCGCCAAAATATTCAGAAGCAAAAGAAAGCTGGTGGAAAACAAAACCAAAACCAATATCGTGATGGTGACTATGGACAGCGCCAAATTGCGCCAAAAATTTTTCAAAGCGAATTTTATGATTCTCAAAAAGGCAGTCATAAAATATATTTTCCCGTGGCCTGATCGGACACCAGATGCCCGTGATCAAGCGTGATCACTCTTTTTTTAATCATATTGACGATCTCGCGGTTGTGCGTCACCAAAATCACGGTCGTGCCGAATTCATTTATTTTCAAAAGCAAGTCAATAATCTCGTGAGCGTTGATTGAATCCAAATTGCCGGTCGGCTCATCGGCTAAAAGAATTTTGGGACGGTGGATCAGAGCGCGCGCGATCGCCACCCGTTGCTGTTCTCCGCCGGACATTTGCCTCGGAAATCTGTCCATTTTTTTCTCCAATCCCACGATTTTAAAAACCTGCGGCACGATGGTTTTTATGCGGCTTGAGGGAACGCCGGAAACTTCCAGCGCGAAAGCCACATTTTCATAAGCGGTTTTTTTTACCAGTAATTTGAAGTCCTGAAAAATCACGCCAATCTGCCGCCGAAGAATGGGAATTTCGCTGTGATGGATTTTAGTAATATCCCAATCGCCGATCACGATTTTTCCAAACGAAGGCGATTCTTCGGCGATCAAGAGGCGGATGACAGTGGTCTTGCCGCTGCCCGATTGCCCTACAATGGAAACAAATTCGCCGGACGCGATATTGAAAGTCGCTTCCTTGAGCGCTGTAATATTCCCGGGATAAATCTTGGAAACTGATTGGAAATTTATCATACTTAAGTTTGGGTCTGGAATTATTATACAGATAAGCTATAATTTAGGCAAATCAAGAAAAATATGGAAATAACATTTTACAAGGATTTTTTTCAATTCATTGAGGTGATGTGGAGTCGGCCGGTTTTTGATTTTTTCCAATGGGGCGATGTGATTATTTTCTTCACTATTTTCGTGTCGGAGCTGGGAATTCCGATATTTTTCAATCTCCCCAATGAGGCGCTGCTGCTTTTCGGCGGATCGCAATTCAGGCCGTCCATCGGCTTTAATGAGGTCCGTTTCGCGCTGATGGCTGTCGCAGCCGATGTTTTCGGGGCCGGAATTTTCTATTTTATTTTCAGCGTTTGGGGCAATAAAATTCTTGAGAGATTCGGGCCGCGCATCGGCCTTACGCACAGCAAGCTTGAAAAATATTACAAATTTTTCGCCCGCTCCGGATTTTGGACAACATTTTTGGGACGCATCACGCCGTATATCCGCATTTACACTTCAATGGCCGCCGGACTATCGCTTCTTAAGCCGGAAAAATTTTTCAGCGCTTTGATACTCTCATCCATAATATGGGTGTCTTTTTTCTCGTTTCTAGGATTTTTATTCAGAGAAGAATGGCGCGTGGCCATGCGCGTCATCGAGCAAAACAGCCTTACCGCCACGATAATAATCATCGCTTTAATCGCTGTAATTACTTATTTCCGCCTAAGACAGAATAAGTCCGTAAATTCGCTTTAATTTTTCTCCCACATTTTTAAGATCATGTTCCTGCGCAGTCTGGCGCGCGGCCACTCCCAGCCGATCGCGCAATTTTACATCGGAAATAAGCTGATTTAAATATTTTCCAAATTCTTCGTCATTCTTGGCTTTCAAACAATTTTTGCCGTGAATCATCCAGTCCTCAAAAACCGGAATATCGCGCAAAAGAATGGCCTTGCCGTTGGCCGCCGCTTCCAAAACCACGATACCTTGATTTTCTTCATAAGACGGAAAAAAGAAAATATCTCCGGCATTCATCGCTCCCCGGGCATCGTCAATCCGGCCGGGAAATTTTGCATTGAACGACGGATCAATCGGACGCGGAAGATGAGTGAGTCCCTTTGGCGCCCTTTGGCCGAACCAGAAAAATTGAGTTTTGGGAAATTTTTCAGCCGTATCAATGAATGTGTAAATGCCTTTGCGCGGAAAAACCCAGCCCAAGCTGAAAACTGACACGCCGCTCATTTTAAAACGATCACGGTATTTTTCTCTTATTGCCCTATCGGGAGAAAATTCTTTACAATTAATGCCGTTTGAAACAGCAATGATTTTATCAATGGGCAAATTATAATTTTTAGCCGCCAATTTTCTCGTGTATTCGGTGGGTGTCAGAATCACATCGCCTTTTTTATAAAACGATTTAAGCCACAGGCGGAAAAAAGGCGCGATTAGATTGCTTCCGACAAAAGAATTCCTGAAATCTTCGGCCGTCATATGAATATGCGTAATGAGCGGGCGGTTGATTTTATGGTATTTTCCCGCCAAATATCGCGAACGCAAAAATGGCACATACAAATGCAAGATATCATGCGGCTGGCCGGGATCCGTCACGACTTCAACGCCCGCCGTCTTAAGCGCGGCTACTTGAGTCTTCCATGCGGTCCAAATCCCGCCGGGGAGTTTTATTCCAAAATCTTCCAAATAAAGACAGGCGATCATAATCAAATATTTTACAGTTTAATTATTTTTTGTTTTAAGCAAGCCGCGGTACACTTCTTCAATTTTTCTTACGATTATTTCCGCGTCGTACTTTCTCACGCTTTCTTTCGCGTTTTGGCCGAAACTGTCGCGCAATTCCGGATAATCAATAAATTTCTTCATCGCCTCGGCGATCGCTCTGACATTGACGGGCTCAACAATAAATCCGTTTTTTCCGTTATCCACATATTCGGGAACGCCGCCCGCATTTACTCCGATCACGGGCAGGCCGAGAGCCATGGCTTCTAAAAATACCAGACCTTGGGTTTCAATCGTTGAGGCGGAAACAAAAAAATCTCCGGCGGCAATCCGCTCCGTCAAATCATTATCGCGAAGGGTTCTGGTAAATTCCACGCTTTTGTCAATATTTAATTTTCTTCCCAATGTTTCCAATTTTCCCCTTTCCGGCCCGTCGCCGATAACAATCAATTGCGCGTCAATTCCCCAATTAAGGATTTGCGCGAACGCTTTTAAAACAAGGTCAGCGCTTTTTTCATAACTCAATCTTCCGAAATGAATTATAACCGGCTTATTCAAGTGAAATTTCTTTCGCAGAGATTCTTTCGTCTTGTTGACGGAAAAATATTTCAAATCAACGGGATTGGAAAGCACATGCACCGGCCGCCTTAATTTATATTGCATCAATTCCTTGACCAGCGCAACGGAGGGACTGATAACAGCGTCGCAGCGATTGTAATAAAACGAGAGGTAGCGTCGGGCCAGAGGCTTCATTATCCGATAATCAAGCTTCACATGTTTTAAAAATTCCGCTAAAAAACCGTGATGGGTGCCGACCAAAGGAATGTTTAAAAAATTTGCGGACATTACCGCTTCCCAGCCGATCCCGAATGTCGTATGCGAATGGATCAGATCGGGATTGAAGCGATAAACTTCATAAAGCGACGGCACAAAAGTGGGAATCCTTACTTGGAGCTCTTTGTAGGTAGGGAGCGCGAACGACGAAAACGGATATACTTGGATGCGCTCGTCAAGCTCTTTGGCTTTGATTTTTTTACTTAACTTCTCGGCGTTAACGGTAAATATCGCGATACTGTGGCCGTGCTTTGCCAAGACATTGGCAGTAGTGACAATCGACCGCACCACGCCATTGACCTGCGGCAAAAATGTATCGGTAAAAATGGCAATGCGCATAACAGAAACTTAAAACTCAAAACTTATAACTCAAAACTTTCTGTCTTATTATACTCTACTTGACACATTTTTCCAAATCCGATACAATTGTTTAGGATTTAGAAATTAGAATTTAGGATTTTTTAATTTTATGGCTCATACAAAAGCAGGCGGCTCTACAGCCTTAGGCCGCGATTCTCACGGACAGCGGCTTGGCGTAAAGATCGCCGATGGGGCGTTTGCGAAACACGGCGCTATTATTACGCGTCAGCGCGGCACAAAAATTCATCCGGGCGACAATGTCGGCCGAGGCAATGACGACACGCTATTTGCCCTGACCGCCGGAATCGTTAAATTCACCAAACGCAAAAAAATCAAATACAACGGCCGGCGCGATTGGATTACCATCGCGCGAGTAGAACCGGCCGAATCGGCGTCATAATTTTTAAACAACCAAATTAAAAACACCCGGCTCAAACGGGGGTTTTTTAATAAAAAAAATTTGTCGCTCTAATACGCGATAGCGTATTGGGTGTACAAATTTATCTACTTCATTAAAATCTCAAAATTTCAAAGTGTCAAAATCCAAAGTGACGAACATAGAAATCAAAAAGATTCAAAAACTCTAAGTTTCTTTGCTCGCCAAAATTTTGCTTCGCAAAACTTAGGCGGGCTTGCGAAAGCAGAAAACAAACCTGCCGTCACGACTCCACCCGAACGTCGGCTCGACGCTATCCGCGTCGAGCTCCAACCGCTCGCCATTCCGATTCAGGAGGAACACAGACGGACCGCCTTCATAGTCAGTAATTTGCTTCATCGCGATCAGCATCCATTCCTTACCGGAATATTGTAACCGCAAATGCGGACCGACTTCAGCCGGGCAAAGTTCAAGTCCAAGCTTGGTCATAGCGCCGCTGGTGAATGGGGCGTGATTGTCATTCTCATCCAGATCATTCTCGGTTCCGATTATTTCCGCGGTTGTCGCTCCGTTTGGAAAGCCGAGCTGTTCCACGGTGAATTGCGCGAGTTCGTATGTCTTGCCTTCATGGCTGAATTTGGTTTTGTAAAGAATGTCTTTTCCCCAGTCGGACAAATACATATTTTTCGCTATCAAGGCTTTTTCCGCTTTTTCCGGCGAGTTGATGTTCGGATCGGTTTCCAAGCTTTGTTTAAATATCTTCTTTTCCGGGAAAGATTCGTAAAGATGTTTAATGTTTGGAAATTGTTTGATAGTTTGGAGAACTGTCGGATTCCATTCGCCGACATACGCTTTAGTATTTTCATTTATTTGGCTCGGCATGTGAGCGATTTGTTCTCTGGTGCATTCAAAAATGACGAGCATATCCTCCTCGGTATTTCTTCCTTGGCGAAGCTCGGCGATGCGAGGGTCTTTCTGATAGCCGAAGCCCTCTATGGGCAAATCTATTTCATAAAGAAAGACGATGTCGTCTTTGGTGAATGGTTCGCCTTTTTCATTTTTCTTTATAAGACGCGTCACATATTTCATATCCGCTTCGCGTTTATTATATTTATCGGCTTCGCTTCCGAATTCTTTTAATTTATCTCCCAATACGCCGCCGCCTTCGCCGGTTTCATCCATAAACACCGGCTCTACTTCTTGATTCTTGCCTCCGGATATTCCCCGTATTTCGGCAATATGATCGCCGCCTTTTCTGATGCAAAGACGCGGATTAACCGGGTTGCTTGATTCGTCATATGTGTAATATATATATATATAAATATCGCCTTCGTTGAGCTTGTCTTTTCCAACACCCTCTCCTTCAATGCACCAATCCGTATATTTATTTTGAAGCGACGCGATCATTCTTTCCGCGCCCGTCATGTCGCCTTTTTCATATTTAATCCATTCTCCGCGAGTCTGTTCTCTGCTCTCAAGAGAAGCATGAGTAATATGATCTAAACTTTCTTCGGCATATGTTTTGGCAAAATTCCTTTGGAAATATTCTTTGGCCGATTTATCCGTTTTTTCTCCTTTCAAATACAGATTGTACTTGTCGTAAATTTGGGAAAGTTTTCCGCGATAAATATCGGGGAATGGCTTAAGAGTTGACGCGCTTCTTTTTGGATATTCAGCGATTGTTGTTTCTTCTCCGGTTCGCTCGTCTGTTTTTTTTGTTTTGACCAATGACTGAAGTTTGATAATTGAATTCCAAAGATAGTATTTAAACCATGGGTCGTACGACGAGGCATCGTCTGAAGTGATATATTCCATCCATTCATTTAGGCTGGTTTTTTGGCGCCGGATAACGGCTTCCGCCTGCTCTTGCGTCTCGGGACGATTCTTCATTTCCTCCGTAATCTCAATCCGGCCGCATCCACGATTAAAGGCCGCTTTTGCTTCGTCTTTCAGTATTTGTTCTGCCGCTATATCGCGCTTGATGATGAGCGCGTCATAGATTTTGTCCCGAAACATTTCCAGATTGCGTTCGCGCACGCGCTCGTCCGGATTGAGGAAGATGTTTTCCAGACGATCAATGTAGGCCCCAATGCGCTTCGCGGGATCATTGGGCACGCTTTCGCCCGTGAGCCGCTCATCGCGTTCAACCGCCCGCTCCACTTCGGGAGAGGTTTGAAGTTCGGGGTTTTTGAGATGGAGGGGATGTTTTTCCATATGGCAATTTATTCCGGCAAAATCTCGTCAAGATAGTTTTCTCTGTTGATCGCGAGAAAAGCGCTTTCGGAGTAAGTTTCTCTCCATAATGACGGCTCTTTGGCGGCAGACGACCACTTGCACTCAATCGCCGTTAATTTGCCTGCTCTCTCGCGAATAATGTCAATTTCTTTTCCAGTGTGCGTCCGCCAAAAATAATACTGATCTTGGCTTTCGCCGATCACACTTTTTTTATACAACTCCATAAAAACAAAATTTTCCCAAAGCGCGCCAATGTCGTTTCTTTCCTCCATATCGCTGAATTGCCCGATAACTGCGTTGCGTATGCCGTTGTCAAGAAAATAATATTTCGCTTTTTTGGAAATTTCATTGCGCAAATTGCGGCTGAATCCGCGGATTTTCTTTATCACAAACATTTTTTCAAGAACATCAATGTAGCGCCCAACGGTCTTTATGTCAGATTTTACCGTATTGGCTATTTCATTCAATGAAACTTCGTTCCCGACCTGAAAAGCCAGACAACGAGTGATGTCCCGCAATAAATCGGGCGACCTGATTTTATCAAGCGCCAAAATGTCTTTATAAAGATAAGAAGAAGCCAGTTCGTTTAAAATACGAATTTTTTCGTCTTTTGTCCCCGCGGAAAGCACCTCCGGATACGCGCCGTAAATGAGAAAATTATTGAGATTATTTTTAATCTCAAAACGACTGCCGGATATTTCGCGTTGCGCTATCGGCAAAAGTGTCAGAGTAAAATGCCGCCCGGTGAGCGGTTCGCCTATTTTTGAAGAAAGATCGAAAGACGATGAGCCTGTCAAAATAAGTTGTTTTTCCGGGAACGCGTCAATAATCATTTTCGCGCCTAGCCCAATACTCGGCACTTGTTGAGCCTCATCAATAGCTACAATATCGTACGGGCGCGCGAAATCAAGCAATTCATCCCTAATTTCTTTAGTAAAAAGCTCGCGGATTCTAAAATCATCGCCGACAACATATAGTATTTTTTTGTCTTTTTGCGCGGAAAGATATGATTTTAAAAGAGTTGTTTTGCCAACCCGACGCGGACCATAAATAACCAAGGCTCGCTTTGGAGCTATAACCGTCTCAATTTGTTGTTTCCGTAAGAATCCCATAAATATATGATATATGAAACCATATATTTTGTCAAATTTATGGATTACAAAACCCTAAATTAAAATATCCTCTTTATTAAACAATTTATCGCAAACAAGCCTTAATAAAATCAACGAACAAAGGATGGGGATTTAAAAAATGCGATTGGAATTCCGGATGAAATTGCACGGCGACAAACCACGGATGATCTTTTAATTCAATAATTTCGGCCAGATTCTTTTTTTGATAAACTCCGGAAATAATCAATCCGGCTTTTTCCAATTTTTCCCGATATCCATTATTTAATTCAAAACGATGGCGGTGCCGCTCGGAAATTATAGACTGACCATACGCCGCATAAGCGCGCGTTCCTTTTTTTAAAGCGCACGGGAAACTTCCCAAACGCATTGTTCCGCCGTATTCCCCTTTTTTCATCAGATCCACTTGCTCCGGTAAAATATCAATGACCGGATATGGCGTTTTTTTATTCACTTCGGTCGTGTGCGCGTCCGGCATTTTGGCGACATTTCTGGCGAATTCAATAGTCGCCAATTGCATCCCGTAGCACAAGCCGAAAAAAGGGATTTTTTTCTCCCGCGCGTATTTGATGGCTAAAATTTTCCCCTCCACGCCCCGCGAACCGAATCCGCCCGGCACTACGATCCCGTCAAATTTTGAAAGAATTTTTAAAGATTCCGGATCTTTTTCAAAATCCCCGCAATTGACCCAAGCCAATTCAATTTTCGATTTGTTAAAATACGCCGCGTGCTTCAAGGCTTCAATCACCGAAATATACGAATCGGCCAAGGTATAGTCGCCGATTCCGAAATATTTTCCCACAATACCGATTTTTACTTTTTTCTGAGATTTACGAACTTCCTCCACTCTTTTGCGCCATTCGCGCACATCTCTTTTTTTAGCCTTAAGCCCGAATTTTTTCAAAATCTTATCGGCAAACCGCTCTTTGTCAAAATTCAGAGGGACATCGTATACGGAAGCCACATCGGGCGCCGCTATGATGTCTTCAGGCCGGACATTGCAAAACACGGACAATTTTTCGCGACGCACATCGTCAATGGTCCTCTCGGCCCGACACACGATAAAATCCGGCTGGATGCCGGATGAATTTAAAGTCCTTACCGCGTACTGGGTAGGCTTGGATTTCATTTCTCCCAATTTTGAAGGTATGGGCAGATACGACACGAGAAGATTCAATACATCGCCGGGATTTTTCAATTTCATCATCCGCGACGCTTCCAAAAATAAAATATTTTGGTATTCGCCCACTGTGCCGCCGACTTCAATAATCGTAATATCGGCTTTGTGTTTTTTCCGCGCCGCTTCAATTCGCCTGATTGCTTCCAAAGGAATATGCGGCACTACCTCAACGCATTTCCCGTTATAGTCCAAGGCCCGCTCGCGATCAATCACGGACCGATACACCGCGCCCGTGGTCATATAATTGTCTCTGGACAAAGTCGTATCCAAAAATCTTTCATAAGTGCCGATATCCTGATCAGTCTCCAATCCGTCCGCCGTCACAAAAACTTCCCCATGCTCGGTCGGATTCATCGTGCCCGCGTCCACATTGACATACGGATCGATTTTCAGAGAAGTCACTTTATAGCCTTTGGACTGCAAAAGCATGGCAATGGACGCCGATACCGTCCCTTTGCCCACTCCGGAGATTACTCCGCCCAATACGAAAATATATTTTGGATTTTTTACCGGCATAATTAATCTTCTCTTTCCACGGTCACGGTGATCGGCGCTTCCAGGCCGTGGTTTAAATTTACGACTGCTTCGTGGTCGCCGAGCTTTTTAATGGGGTTTTTGACGGAAACTTGTTTTTCATCAACAGAAGTATGGTGTTTTTTAATGGCCGCCGCGATTTCTTTCGAGCCGACCGATCCGTAAAGCGTCCCATCCTCCTGCGCTTTGGCTTTGACGATTATCTCCAGTATTTCCAATTTTTCCGCTAGAGCTTCCACTCGCTCCAAATCCTTTTGCGTGTCGCTTATTTCTTTTGCTTTTCTTTCTTCCATTACCGCCGCTCTTTCCGGTGTGGATATTTCCGCCAAATTTTGCGGCAGCAAAAAATTGCGCGCGTATCCGTCCGCCACCTCTTTGGTGTCGTATTTTTCTCCCAAACCTTTGACTTTTTTAAGCAAGATTACTTTCATAAATAGTATTCGCCAATATACAAATTGCCGCAAATATGCGAATTTGTATATTTGTGTTTGATTTGTATATTCGCGATTACTCCTCTATCTCTTACGCGAATTATATCATAACATAAAAAATAATCAATTATTCAGAGTTAATAATTCCAGCGCTTTATCCATCTGCGGATCTTTCTTTTCCTCAAAATCCTTATCCGTAAATTTCACTTCAATGTCGGGCGTTATGCCTTTTTCGGAAATGGATATGCCATTAGGAGTAAGCCATTTGGCCACGGTCAATTTCAAAGACGACCCATTGCCCAAAGACTCCAATTCCTGCACCGATCCTTTGCCGAAAGTCTTGGTGCCCACGATTTTTGCCCGGCCGTGGTCTTGGAGAGCGCCGGCCACGATTTCCGAAGCCGAAGCCGATCCGCCATTTACCAATACAACAGTGGGGATATCTTGAAACCGCGCGATGCCGTTGCCTTTCAATTCCTCTTTTTTATCTCTTTTGATCTGCTCAATAACCACGGTCTTATCTCCGGTCCAAAAACCGGCGATATCCACGGAAACATCCAAAAATCCTCCCGGATTATTGCGTAAGTCCAAAATTATCCCATCCGGATTTTTTTGCAAGACCGGCATTACGATTTTTTCAAATTTATCCCCGGTATCGGCGTTAAAATGAGAAATTTTTATGTAAGCGACCTGCCCCGACTTTTGCGTCGGGGTTTCCTTTATCTCTTTCATTTCCCATTTAACGCTCTCAATCTGAATCCGATCACGGATGATCGCATAATCTTTCGGCTCGCTAAATCCTTCTCTGAAAATATTCAGTGTAACCTCGGTGCTTTTCGGTCCGCGAATTTTGCTGACCGCCTCGTCCAGATTAATATTCGCCGTATCCTGGCCGTCAATCTTTAAAATCATATCTTCGGCTTTAAGTCCGGCTCTTTCCGCCGGCGTGCCGGGCAGGGGCGCTATGATTGACAAAATGTTATTTTTATTAAATCCTATTTCCGCGCCGATTCCTTCAAAACTGCCGGATAATTCTTCATTGAATTTTTTTGTTTCATCCGGAGTGAAAAATACGGAGTACGGATCTTTGAGCGCGCCGACCACTCCCCGCACCGCTCCGTAAAATAAATCTTGATCAGTAACATTATGATCCACGGCATCAAGCTTCACTTTTTGCCACACTTCCCAAAAAAGCTTGAAGTTCAAATCTTGTGGCACGGCCGCAACGCCGCCTAAAGCGGCGCCATCCAAGCCGGAAGTAATTTGATTGGCCAAATCTTGCGCTTGTTTTTGCGTAGTGCCGACAAAAATACCGCCGCCGAAACTCAACACGGCGATTATAATAATAATGATAGAAGTAAAGTGTTTGGAAAATTTCATAAAATCAATCTATTTTCGTAATTTCCGCGCCCAGCGCCCTTAATCTTTCGTCAAATCTTTCATATCCGCGCTCAACAATTTCCGCGTCGTGAATCACGGTTTCTCCTTCCGCCGCCAATCCGGCTAATATCAATGTTGCTCCGGCTCGCAAATCCAGGCTCCTGATCTCCATGCCGTACAGAGGGGTGGCGCCGGTAATCAACACGCGGTGCGGATCGCAAACCACGGCATTGGCGCCCATTTTCACCAGCTCTCCGACATAGCCCATCCGTCCCTCAAACAAAGGATCGTGGATCAGACTCGTGCCGATGGCTTGCGTAGCCAAAAGACCGAAAGGCGCCTGCAAATCAGTGGGAAAACCGGGATAAGGCATTGTTTGCAATTTAAAGGCCTTGAGACTGCCGTCGGTTGAGACGCGCAATTTCCCTTCGCCGATTTCAATCTGCGCCCCGATTTGTTTCAATTTCAAAATAATCAAATCAAGATGGGAAAGATCAACCGATTCTATTTCAATGTCGCCGCGAGTAGCCGCGGCCGCGGCCGCAAATGTCCCGATTTCAATTTGATCCGGTATGATCGTATGTTTGGCGCCGCTTAATTTTTTCGCCCCATCCACGGTAATTTCGTGTTGTCCGGAAAAAGTTATTTTCGCTCCCAGCGCGTTTAAAAATTTTATCAAATTCTGCACATGCGGTTCCACGGCCGCACCCCGAATGATCGTTTTTCCGGAAATCGTTGAAGCGGCCATAAGCAAATTTTCCGTCGCGGTCACGCTAAATTCCGGCAGCGTAATTTCAGCATTGGCCAATTTTTCCGCTTTCATTGAATAAGCGCCGCGATTGCCGTCCACCTCTATTCCCGCCCCCAAAGCTTTAAGCGCCGCAAAATGCGCATCCAGCGGCCGATTGCCAATAATGCATCCGCCCGGCTCCGGAAAATTATCAATGCGATGAAATCGTGAAAGCAAGGGGCCCAGCAACAGTACGGAAGAACGCATTTTTTTTACCGCTTTCCGGTCTAATTTATCCAAAGAAATGTCTCCGCATTGAATTTCCAGCTTATGTTCCTCAACCCATTTGATGTCCGCTCCCATTCCTTTCAATATATCCAGTAAATTATTAACATCGCGGATTTTCGGCACATTTTCCAAAACGCATTTTTCCCGCGTCAGAATCGTAGCCGCGATAATGGGCGTAGCCGCGTTCTTTGATCCGGAAATTTTCACCTTGCCGCGCAAAGGATTGCCGCCTTGAATTATGAATTTGGACATACCCGGTAGTAGAAATTCAACAATTAATTTTGAAAGTATCTTGTTCTTACATCAAATTAATTCTTTATCACAAACTTTATTTATTTTGATTTTATTTGCCCGCACGGTGAAGTTGAATTTTCACTACCGGGCATATTCAGTATTGAGAAATTTACCTGTTTACTGTATCATATAACGCAATAACTGTCTATGCATATAAATACTCGCCGGTTAATCGCGTCCGCGTTTATCTTGGTATTTCTCATTGCGGCGCCTATCCTTGTTTTGTACACGGCCGGTTTTCGCTGGAATTTCAAAAAATGGTCCTGGCAAAAAACCGGCAGCATCTACATTGAGGTTGAACCGAAAGATGCCAATATTCTAATCAATGGGAAAATAGTTAATCAAAAAATTCCGGCAATTATCAATGCTCTTTCTCCCGATTCTTACAATATTAAAATTGAAAAAGAAGATTTTATTTCTTGGGAAAGAAATATTGAAATCTTGCCGGAAAAAACGAGTATTGTAAAAAATATCATCCTTTTTCCAAAAGAAATTAATAAACAGGAAAAAGCCATTTATTCAAAAAATGATTCTCCGGTATTAAAATCAAACGGCGGATCGTTTGTTTATGCGGAAAATGTTTGGAAATTTGAACCGGACAAGGAAGAGCCGAAAAACGATTATATTTTGGAAATTGACCAAATCGGCGAGACCAAAATTTTATCATCAGCCAAGCACCGAGTAAAAATTTCAGAAATTCCAAAAGAAGCGTTTGGAATTTTAGAAACCGACAATACTTCTTTTGCCGTTTTTAAAGACGAAAAAAACGGACTGCTGATTGGCTCAATTGAAAATAACAAATTCAGCAAAATTGACTATTTGAAAAAGGCGGGCGATTTTTTTTGGAATGAAAACGATCAGACGCTTACCGTTTCAGACGACCTGGAGCTTCTTCAATACGGATTCGGCGAACAGCCGATTAAAAAAAGCTTGATTATCCGAAGCTCTTCCGGGATAGACCGAATATTGCCGATTCAAAATTATCCCTATACGATGATTTCGCAAAACAAGCAAATAAAAATAGCGGAACACGGCTCTTTTGGCGCTCACATAACGCCTCTCATTGATTTAAAAACGGACGAAAAATTGGTTTTTTGGGAAACGAACAAAAAGTTCAATATTTCAATTTGGACGCAAGAGAATGATTCATTAAAGCGATTTGATGTTTCGCTCGCTGATTAAATATTTCCTTTTCCCGCTACCAGCATATTGGCGCGCAAAAGCGAATCAAAGGTGCCGGCATCGGTCCACCATCCCTTTAAAATTTCGTAAGACATTGAATTTTCTTTTATATAAAAATTATTCACATCAGTGATTTCCAATTCGCCCCGACCCGAAGGCTTTAACATTTTGATAGCATTAAAAACGCGCGCGTCGTACATATAAATTCCGGTCACGGCAAAATCCGATTTGGGATTCTTCGGTTTTTCTTCAATACTTAAAATTTTCCCATCCCGCATTTCCGCCACGCCAAATCTATGCGGATCATGGACTTGTTTTAAAAAAATCTTAGCGCCCTTTTGCCCGTCAAACGATTTGACGGCAGAAGCCAAATTGTCTTGAAAAACATTGTCTCCTAAAATAACCGCTATATTTTCTCCGTCCGCGAAATCCTCGGCCAGGCCGAGCGCCTGCGCGATTCCGCCCGCTTCTTCCTGCACCTCGTAAGAAAGCCGGGCTCCGAATTCTTTTCCGGAACCGAGCAGATTCAAAAAATGCCCGGAATGTCCCTTGCCCGAAACAATTAGGATATTTTCGATGCCGGCCTTGCGCATCACTTCCAAAGGATAATAAATCATGGGCTTGTCGTAAATCGGGAGAAGATGTTTGTTGGTTACTTTAGTTAATGGCGCGAGACGAGTGCCGTTTCCGCCCGCTAAAATAATTCCTTTCATAAAAATATGCAGTATTCGCGAATATACGAATTTACTCAAATATACGAATATTCGTATATTTGTTTTTGATTTGTATATTAGCGATTACTCTTTCAAGTATTCTTTTAAAGCTTTTCGCCAGCTTCTGGCCGGAGAAAGCTTAGTATTTAATAATATTGAGTATTTTGGCCGTGCGGCCGATCTGGGAAATTGGCTGGCCGGCACGGGAATCAGCTTACACGAAATATTTTTTAATTTCAAGGCCTCTTTGGCAAATTCATACCAAGTGCAAGATCCGCCGTTTGCGCCATGATAAATCCCGTAAGGCATTTTATTGGCAACAATTTTTTTTGTGAGCTTGGCCAAGTCAGGCGCGTAAGTCGGCGAACTCAATTCTTCGTCAATTATTTCAAGCGCTTCTTTTTCTTTAGCCAAATTCAGAATCATGTCAACAAAACTTTTTTTCGCGTTTTCGCCATTGCCCGCTTTTCCAAAAAGCCGGGAAAGCCGCATTAAATAAAATTTTCCGCCCATCTCTTGCAGATATTTTTCTCCTTGAACTTTTGATCGCCCATAGCTGCTCTGCGGATCAGTCAAATCATCTTCCGTATAACCGCTTTCTTTTTCCCCGTCAAACGCGTAATCCGTTCCATAATGAACCAAAATGGAACCGATTTTCTTTGACATTTCCGAAAGATTTTTTACCGCCTCGGCATTAATAAGAAACGCTGCTTCTTTTTCTTCTTCAGCAAGATCTACCGCATTATAGGCGGCCGCGTTTAAAATAACATCAGGTTTTACGCCTTCGATTTTACGAAAAACTTCCCCGCGATCAGCGATATTCAAATCGTCGCGATCCCACGCTATCACTTCTTTATCGTAAAAAACTTTAACCAATTCTTGGCCAAGCATTCCGCGAGCGCCTAAGACTAACACTTTCATACTTGATACTGTTTTTTATAGTATTCCAAATATTCTCCGCTTTTGATTCTTTTCCACCATTGTTCGTTTTGCTTGTACCAACTGACAGTTTGTTTTATTCCACCTTCAAAATTCGTTTCCGGCTTCCAGCCGAGCTTGCGAAGTTTGGTTGAATCGATGGCGTACCGCAGATCATGCCCGGGACGATCTTTGACATAATCAATGGACGACTCATCCTGGCCCAATTCATTTAATAAAATTTTTGTAATTTCAATATTGGTAATTTCATTTCCGGCGCCTATATTATAAACCTCGCCAATTTCTCCTTTTTGCAAAATCATATCAATGGCGCGGCAATGGTCTTCCGTAAAAATCCATTCCCGCACTTGTTGGCCATCGCCGTAAACCGGCGCTTTTTTATTTTCCAAAAGATTAGTGATAAAAAGAGGGATTAACTTTTCCGGATATTGATACGGCCCGAAAAAATTGCAAGAATGAGTGACGATTACCGGTACGCCATAAGTCTTAAAATATGCGCGGCACAAATGATCGCCTCCGGCCTTGGACGCGGCATAAGGACTATTGGGCTCAAAAGGGCTGTCTTCTCTGAATTTGCCGTCTTGAATACTGCCGAAAACTTCGTCCGTGGAAATTTGAATATATTTTTTAATATTATATTTTTTGGCCGCTTCCAAAAGCGCGTAAGTCCCTAAAACATCAGTAGTGATAAACGCTTTCGGGTCCAAAATGGATCGATCCACATGCGTTTCAGCCGCGTAATTTATGATTACATCAACATCCTTGACAATTTCGCCAACAATTCTTTCATCGGCTATATCGCCTTTGACGAATTTATAGCGCGGATTATTTTCAACATCTCTTAAATTTTCCAAATTTCCGGCATAAGTCAATTTATCCAAATTAACAATTTGAAAGTCCGGATAATTTTTTAATAAATATTTGACAGCATTGGAGCCCATAAAGCCCGCGCCGCCGGTGATCAATATTTTCATAAATCTTAAATTATCTATTCTTAGTCTCCCAATCAAATCCGATCTCCGGGCTGTTCCAGTCAATTCTCTCTTCATCCGGATTTTGCGGATCATAACACTCGGTCGTGTGATACAGAAGCCCGACTTTTTCATTGCCCAACACGCGATAGCCGTGCGCCACGAAAGGCGGAATAAAAATTAGCAAACGGTTTTGCTCGCCCGCGCAAATCACCTGCGTTTCTTTATAAGTCGGCGAATCTTCGCGCATATCGCATAAAACCACCTGCGCCATTCCCTTGGTCACAAACCACAAATCCCACTGCTTTTTATGCCAATGAAAGGCTTTGATTACTCCGGGGTAAGTTTCTGTGTAAGAAGTCTGTTTGATCGGAATCTTAAAATCATCAGCCGTTTCTTTAAACGCTTCGGTGAAAAATCCCCGATCATCCGGGAATATTTTTAATTGTTTTATTTTAACATCATTAATCATAATTGGTTATTTTTTACCCTGAGCGGAGTCAAAGGGTTCTTCTTCCGTTAATAATAAAATTGACATTAATAAAATTATTATGCCGGAAATTATGGAAATTGCAAGTCCTAATTTTCCCAAATCCTTGGTTTTCAAATAAATCAATCCGCCGGCAATGATGCTTAATATGACAATAAAAACAATATCGCGCGCTCTGATTTTATTTTTAACTTCTTTTCCCTCGCCTTCTTTGCTTTCTTCTTTTTGGGATATAACCGTAAAAACGCCGCTCCCCACAACAATCCCCAATAATATATTCATATTGAAAAAACCGGACACGAATCCCGGAAAAAAATCTTCAATCAAATAAAAAACAAGATATGACAAAAGAGAAATTTTAAAAATCTCGGAAACAAGCTCTTTCGCTGTTTTCCAAATCAATTGAAAAGTTTGAAGAGTCATAATTTATATTTTGTTTTTACTTTTGTCCATAAATTAAAAATCGTGATCGGTTCTTTGGCAAATTCCACTTCTATTTTACGCAATTTCAAAGTCCGTTTATTTTCCGGCAAGCCCGGAATTTGCAGAATAAAAGAATATTGTCCTTTATCGTCGCGATATAATTCTTTTCCGGAAAATTCGGCTTCGGCTTTTAACCAGCCGTCGCCAAGATCTGTCAATTTTGGATACTGCGTTATGACATAATTGATATTATCGGGCACATCCGCTACCAAATTCAAAACCGCGCCTAAATCCGGATTGAAAAATTGCCGACTGTCAAAAACGAAAAATCCGTCGGTTGACAAATAGACATCGCTTTTCGGGATGGCGACCTGCAAAATCCCAATTTGCGTTTTATTTCTTTTGAACTCGTACTCTTTATTGACTTCTTTTAGAATTAAAGGTTTTTTATCAACCGTTATGGCCTGAAGAGCGCCTTTGTGGCTCGTACGCGCCGAAAGCGTCTGGCCGGATAATAAAACACCGCTCGCTTTGGAAGCTACGCCTTCCATGACTTTATATTCGTCATCGTCGGCAAAGTAAAGATGATTGTTGAACATCGCCAAAGATTGGCGGGTGGAAATATTTTTAATAAAAATATCGTCATCTTTGGCTTGAATAGATATAGAGTAAACTCCAAAAGCTGGCTTTTCCAAATAAATATCGATATTCCGCGGCTCTTTCACGGCTCCGCTTGCCTTGGAAATTCCGTCATCGGAAACTTTTTTCTCAAGCACTTTTTTGCCATTTCGCGAAACTATAATCTTAAAATCATCAGCGCCCTTGTGCCGATTAATATCTTGAAACGAAAATTTAAAATCCAACGGCTCGTTTTCAATATAAGTAACAATCTCGTGCGGTCCGCGCAAGGTGTTTCTGATTTCCAATCGTTTGTCGCTTGGCTTATAATCTTTTAACCTGATATGATCGCTTAAATCATAATTGTGCGTCCTCACTTCGTCCAGCGGCGGCAAATTATTGGCAAATTCATCAATACTTGAATATTTTTTTATCGGTTTTTTTTCAATCTTTTTAACATCATCCTTGCCCGCCGTAGCCTCGGCGGAGGCGGGATCCTCCTTTTCCTCTTCCGGCCGCGTAAACAAATACGAATCATTTTCCTTAATCGCATCCCAGTCCTTTTCCAATTGCTCAATCAAACTGTTGTGCGAAAAAACATTCTTAAAAACATAAGCGCCATTTGATGCCAGAGCGCCAAAATTGAAAACCGGCTGATTGTTTGGATTGGCGAATTCAACCGAGATTTTCGCTTTGGCAAAAGGCCGCGGAGTTTTTACCGTAAAATAAATCGGATCGTGCGCGATCAGGCGGTAGCGATCGCCGTCTTTGGTCTCGCCGATTATTTTTTCCGGCTCTTTGGTGGCAAAAGCCGCCGCCAATTTTGAACATTTATCCGCATCGCACTTGGCTGTCAAAATGCCTCCCGGCACAAAATTTTTATTAAAAAGCCAAAACAAAAAAATTACCGGAATCAACCAGAAAATAACCTTTATGATTTTTACAACTTTATTAATCATAGACTCATGAAAACGCAAAGCGTAAAACTTAAAACGCAAAATTAAAATTCAAAACTCAAAGCTTTTTTTTAAATTGTTATTTTTCGCTTTTCGTTTTTAGTTTTTCATTTGATTATTAGCTCGTAAACTCTAATAAATCATAAACTAATCTTATATAATTTTACTTCATCATTAATTTTGACTTCCTTCCCAATCTTAAATCCCAAACTTTTCAGCTTGTTCAATTTTTCCGACTGGCCGGCAAAATCCAAAATGCTTATATAGACCGGCGCTTTTTGCAAAATCTTTTTTAATTGCTTGGCCTTTTTATTAGTGTCAATTTCGGACGCGATTACTTTAAACTCGGGAAAAAATACTTTATCCGCCTTTCCGGCTGCGATTATTGCGCTTGATTCAATCAGTCGTTTTGCTTTATCCGCAACTTCTTTGTATTCTAATGTATTTTGCCTCACTTTGGCAAGCCCCACATTGCGCTCCAGCACTGCGGACGAGACGGAAAAATTAAATAACAACAAAACCGCAAAACCCAAAATGGCGTTCCGCGCTATTCTGCGAATTTTTCCGCGCGAATCCGCGCAGCGATTTGAAAGGATGGCTAGCGCATTCTTAATAAGCGTCTGAGCAGCCATAGCCGCAAACGGCAGCCCGAATATGTAAATCGGCAACCAATACCGCGAGTATGCTTGCTCTAAGCTCACCAAATTTGATCCTAAAATATTATCGTTGATTTTCCATGAGCCGTAGTACAATATCAAATAACCAGCGATAAATAAATAAAGAATAAAATAAATCAACATTACTCTTTTATCTGACGATCGTCGAACAGAAGAGTAAATTAAGTTAATTATTCCATTTCTGAAAAATAAAACACAACCGAATAAACTAAGAAGCGCGAACGGCCATACGAGCCATATCCCGTAATTCCAAACATTGGCGGAAATATTATCCCAATGTATGCCGAACGGGAAAATCGCTTTTTCAAAAAGACCGGCAATATTATTAAATGACTTTTCAATAATATTGACACTGCCGCTGACAAGCTCACTCGCCTTGCCGGACCCGGTCTGCGTTGAAACAACCTCCGCTTTTTCCGGTCCGACAGTGTAAGAAAAAGTAAGCGCATTGCCATACAGTTTATTATTTTGATAAAGAATCGGAATCATTGAAATGATCATTCCAATCGAAGCGATCCAAATGCCTATCCGCCAATCCATCAGCTTTCGGAAAATAATGACAACCGCCAACAATAGAACTGCGATCCAAATAACTTCCGAGGTCCGCACGGCCACAGCTCCTCCGACTGCCAACCCCGCGGCTAAATAAAGAATCAAATTTTTTTTATACTCTGCGCGGTTTTGCGTATTATTCTGCGCGGTTCCGCGTAAATGATGAGAAGTGAGAATGGCTGCTATACCCCATAAGCCGATAATCAGTAAATCTAAAAACAGAGCGTTATGGAACATCCCCCGTGCCGTGTAATACCAAAAAGCTGGATGAATGGCCATTAGGCCGGCGGAGATGAGAGCCGTGCGGCGATCAAAAATCAGATTAAGTAGTTTATAAAAAACAAAAACCGCGATTGCGGAAAATAGCGGCGTCAAAAACAAAATAATCCATTTGCCTAAAAACCAGCCGATGGCGCCATACAAAAGCGGCATCCCAAAAAAGCTCCCGGGCAAAAGCGCGTCTTTTTGAACCATTATGCTTCTCGGCGCGACAATCGGCGCTGTGCCATTGAGAGGCTCCGCCACCTTAAAAGACAAATTACCGGCAAATTGCTTGATAAAATAAAAATTAGCCGTCTCATCGGGTGAAGTGAATTTGCCCGGGCTCTTAAAAGCCAAAAAGGAGTAAAACAAAAACAACAAAACAAAAAACGACAGGAAAATAGCGTTTGACTGAATTTTAGTCATACCGGGCAGTAGAATTTTGACAAATTATAATTTATTTTTCCAAAATTTTTCTAACCATTCTTTGATAATACCAATGAATTTTATATTTATCAGGCTTATCCGTATTGTACGGTCAAAATTTCACTGCCTGGCATAATAACAGTTTACTGATTACGCGGCTATTGTCAACCGGCCAAGGCTCTATACTAGACTATGCGGTAATAAAAAAGCGCAGTTTAACTTGCGATCGCAAGTTAATGTGTGAATTCTAAGTTATCCACAAGCATCTCTATTGACAAAATTAACTAAGTCTGTAAGATGATGAAATCAAATCGGGGGTATGTGGAAAGGGGGTGAAGATATGGAATTGGTAAAAACAAAAAACACATCAGAAGACGCGGTAGCTGTTTTCTTTGTCGTTGGCATACTTTTTATCCTTATTTTGTCGCTTGGGATAACTTGGTATTGTCTTTATAAGGGATACAGCAAAGTTGAATGGGGGTCGGTATACAATTCGTACGCGGTCGTAAAATGCGCGAAATAAATTTTAAAGGCCAATGCTCCGCCCTTGATTTTGAGAGCGGAGCAGGCGGCCCATCGGCATTATGTCTCTAAAAATTTCAAACATTCAAAAATCTTTTGGAAAGACCGAAGCGGTTAGCAATATTTCATTTGAAGCCGCGAACGGAAAAATCACCGGCTTGATAGGTCCGAACGGTTCCGGCAAAACAACTACCTTGAATATCATCGCCTCAATCATTACTCCGGACTCCGGCGAAGTTTCTTTGTTTGAAATAAAACAATCAAATAATCCCGAGCCCTTAAAAGCGCAAATCGGATATGTGCCGGACGAGACAACCATTGCCTACAAATTAACGGGTCGGGAATTTTTAAAATTAAATTTGCGGCTTTTTGGCGCGTTTGATGAAGCCCATAGAAAATTGGCGTACGAACTCTGCGATCTTTTTCAGCTGGCCGATCGGCTTGACGATTTTACCGACGAATACAGCCATGGAATGCTCAAAAAACTTCTTTTAATCTCCGCCATATCGCACGCGCCGAAACTTCTTATTCTCGACGAGCCGACCAACGGCCTTGATCCGGAAATGGTTATGCTTTTTGAAGCTTTGATAAAAGAATATGCGAGCCGCGGCAATATCGCGCTTTTGTCAACTCACCATCTGGAATTTGCCGCAAAATTTTGCGATAAAGTCGTACTCGTTCAAAAAGGCCGAATAATCGCCGAAGGTTCGCCCCAAGAATTAAAAATCAAGACCGGACAGCCGTCGTTTGAAAAAGCGGCTTTTAATATTTTTAACTTCAATGACAAATTGGAACAGCTTAAAAAAATCTTTTCTCGTCTCCCGATGGCAAATTCTGTCGCTCAAAAATAGCGTTGCGGCGATTTTAAGATCGCAACCGGTTGTTTTAATCTTGCCGATTATCGGTATAGCGGCTTATCTTTACTTTCTCGCGAAAATCCCGGATTGGCTGTTTGATATCATTAATTTTACGGCGGCATTGCGGCAAAGCGGATTACAAGAACCTTTGCTTCAATTGAATTTTATTTTAACAATCTCATTGCTCATATTTTCATTTTTTTTCTTTACCCTGTTTGTGCCGGAAAAGCGCGCTCCTCTTTGGCTGCACAGTT